>JACCEE012415827.1_pt1 | contig 29076 bp, 30 predicted proteins | sample 7449931 | NCBI WGS metagenome assembly JACCEE01 (sample SAMN15323457, study PRJNA562643) | freshwater metagenome | isolation source: river surface water | place: USA:Blue River Watershed | collected 2017-08-19 | reverse complement strand
CTAACTCGTTCTTTTTCTTGATGCACATGGGACAAGTACGCCACTTAATGTTAAGACTGAAACAATGGCAGTTAAGAATGCATTTGGTGAACATAGTAAGAAATTAGCCATGTCATCCACAAAGTCCTATACGGGTCATTTATTAGGTGCGAGTGGTGCTGTAGAAGCGATTATTTGTGTCAAAGCACTTCAAGAGTCCTATATCCCAGCAACCATTAACTCAAAGTCTCAAGATGCTTTATGTGACCTTGATGTTGTATTAGGCCAAGGTCGTAAACAAGCATTATGTACAGTTATGTCGAACTCACTTGGGTTTGGTGGGCATAATGCATCAATTATTTTAAGGAAGTATGAATGATGAAATATAACATTGAAGAAATAAAATCAATTATACCTCATCGATATCCTTTTCTATTAATTGATCAGATAGATGAGATTGTGGATCAAACAATTATTGGTCGAAAAGCAGTCACAATTAATGAACCATTTTTTCAAGGACATTTTCCAGAAAAGGCTGTTATGCCAGGCGTTCTTATCATTGAATCACTTGCACAAACTGGAGCTGTCTTACTTCTATCTCAAGATGAGTTTAAGGGTAAGATTGCATATTTTGCTGGAATTGATCAAGTACGCTTTAAACAAGTTGTACGTCCTGGAGATGTATTAAAACTAGAAGTAACATTAACACGTCAACGCTCCAGTATTGGATTTGCGTCCGCTAAAGCATATGTCGATCACAATATTGTATGTACGGCTGAACTCATGTTTAAAGTAGGTGATTAGATGACAATCTTTCGTCTATTTATTTTTATATTATATTTACCAATTGTTTATATAAAATCATTAAACATAGATGATTTAAGCTTTAATGATAAGTTTTCAATTTTGAAAAAGTTATGTTTATCAATAATAGAAAAATGGAACATAAAACTTGTTGTATCGGTATCGGATAAGATAAATCCACATGAAATATATTATTTAACATCAAATCATCAAGGTACATTTGATCCAATCTTTTTAGTTGCTTCAAGTCCATTTCCGCATTCTTTTATATCAAAAGAAGAGAATCTAACGATTCCAGTAATTGGAAAATGGGGTAGATTGATTGAGTTTATTACATTTAATCGTTCTGATTTTCAAGAGAATGTTCAGATGTTACGACAATCAATTCGATATTTAAAAGACAAGAAATCATTATTGGTCTTTCCTGAAGGTACACGATCAAGAGGGAAGAAATGTATCGATTTTAAATCAGGATCATTATTACCTGCCTATGGGGCTAAGGTGAGTATTATTCCTGTAACTTTAACGAACTCTTATAAAATGGATTCATTTAAGGAGAAAGTTAAAGAGATTCATGTTAAGTATCATGATCCTATTCCGTATGAAATCTTTAAAGATTTAAGTTATGAGGAATGTTCAAACAAAATAAAAGATATTATTACATCTCTTGAATAATATCTAGCTTTATATCGAGTTTAATGATTTCGATTGTGTTTATTCTTTGGTTAGACGCAATTACTACACAATAGTTAGGGTTAAGTTTTACCTCTTTAAAATAGAAGGTGCTTAACTCTTTTTTAAGAAGATAAGACTTGTCATCACATAACTTTATTACAGCTTCTCTCCTACACCAATCAAGTATTGGATTATTTGAATCTAAGTTCAATTTACTTATAAGAGAATCTTGTATATTCCGTATCTGTTCACAATCGATACCGATTGGATGTGTATCATAAGCGATTAATAAATATTCATTTGAATGCGTAATAGAGACATATGCCTTATCTAACAAAGGTTTACCAGATTCATGGTAATAAGGAGTACCCAATTGGTATCGTTCACATAGGGGAATCAATACTTCTTTGGAACTGTTATTTTTCCATGGTTTTTGCTTATTTTGTAGAACAAATAGTTTCATAAGATAAGTGTATCATATTTATTTTTATCTATATTGCATAAATCTTTGCATACTGTATAATTGGTACGTATTTCAGAAAGGGTATTACTATGAAAAAAATTGCTTTGTATGGGTTTAATAACTTAACCAAAACATGTAGTTTTAATATCTATGATATCTGTTATGCTAAAACAGAAGAAGAGAGAAAAGATTATTTAGCGTATATTGATGAGCAGTACAACTCTACCCGTTTGACTAAGATTTTAACGGATGTAACTTCGATGATTGGAGCACATGTCTTAAATATCTCTAAACAAGACTATGAACCACAGGGAGCAAGTGTTACGATATTAATAAGTGAAGAGCCAATCGATGAGAAGTATTTAGACGCTTCATGTAATGTGGCTAAATTAGAAAATGGTGTTGTTACACCGAGGACAATTGTAGGCCACTTAGATAAGAGTCATGTGACAGTACATACCTATCCTGAGTATCACCCAAACCATGAGATTTCTACTTTTAGAGTGGATATTGATGTCTCAACTTGTGGACGTATTTCTCCTTTAAAAGCATTGGATTACTTAATTGGTAGTTTTGATTCCGATATTATTACAATTGATTATCGAGTACGTGGGTTTACACGTGGTTTAGATGGTAAGAAGTTCTTTATTGATCATGATATCAATTCGATTCAAAATTATATCGATAAGAAGACATTAGAACGATATAATCGTATTGATGTGAATGTTTATGAATCAAATCTTTTTCATACAAAGATGATGTTACGGGATATTGACTTAGAAAACTATATGTTTACCAGTGATATCAATAGTTATAATCCAAGTGAACAAGCTGATATTTATAATTTAGTTCATCATGAGATGATTGAAATCTTTAATGGACGGAATATATATAATAAGGAGGATGAATCATGATTGATTTATGGTATAGCGAGTTTCATTCTGAAACGATTAAACTCTCAGTTCAAGTTGAGAAGCAATTGCTCAGTAAACAGAGTCCTTTTCAAAGAATTGATGTTTTTGAATCAAAGGAATTAGGCCGATTCTTTACGTTAGATGGGTACATCATGATTACTGAGAAAGATGAATTTATCTATCATGATATGATTGTCCATGTACCAATGCATGTAAATCCGAAAATTAAGAAAGTATTGGTTATCGGGGCAGGTGATGGTGGAACCGTTCGTGAACTCTGTCGTTATCCTTCCATTGAACAGATTGATATGGTTGAAATTGATGAAATGGTTGTACAAGTGTGTGAAGAGTACTTCCCAATTTCTGCACATAAGCTTAGAGATTCTAGAGTTCATCTTTACTTTGAGGATGGATTAAAGTTTATTGCTAAGAGAAAGAATGAATATGATTTAATTATTGTCGATTCTACGGATCCATTTGGACCGGGTGAAGGATTATTTACACGTAGTTTCTATCAAGATTGTTATTCTGCTTTAAATGAAAAGGGTATTCTTGTAAACCAACATGAGAGTCCTTTCTATGATCATTATCAAAAGAATATGCAACGAGCACATAAACGTATTGTAGAAACTTTCCCGATTGCGGAAGTCTATCAAGCGTTTATTCCTACGTATGCATCTGGTCATTGGTTGTTTGGCTTTGCGAGCAAGGTTTTACATCCAATCAATGATTTTGAGAAAGATGCATGGAAATCACTTGAATTAAAAACAAAGTACTACAATGATAAAGTGCATGTGGGTGCATTTGCATTACCAAACTATGTAATTGATTTATTGAATGAGGGAAAGACAAATGAGTAGTTTAACAACCGTTTTATTTGATTTGGATGGAACATTATTACCGATTGATGGTGAAGCTTTTGAAGCAATCTATTTCAAAGGTTTATCCTCATATTTTATCGATCGCTTTGAACCTAAAGAATTTATAAAGATTATTTGGTCTGCAACCAAACAAATGGTTATGGATACGAGTTCAAAAACAAATGAGGAAGTATTCATGGATGCATTAAAAGAAATTGTCCAAGAGGATATAACTTGGATGCAAGAACGGTTTGATCGTTTCTATTTAAATGAATTTGATCAAATAAAACTGGCTGTAACACCGAATGAATCCATTCAAAAAGCAGTAAAATTACTGAAAGAAAAAGGATATCGCTGTGTAATTGCGACAAATCCAATGTTTCCAAAGATAGCGATTGAGAAACGAATTGAATGGACCGGTTGTGATCGAAATGATTTTGAGTATGTTACATCCTTTGAAAAGAATCATTTCTGTAAACCACAAATTAAGTTCTATGAAGAAATATTATCTGATTTGCGTTTAAATGTTACTGAGTGTTTGATGGTAGGGAATGACATTCGAGAGGATATGATTGTGTCTAAAATTGGTATGAAGTCGTACTTAATCACAGACCATATTATTCAAAATGAAGATATTCCTGAATATGTAAATTATTCAGGATCCTATGATGATTTTTTAAGCTTTGTTCAACAGTTAGAACCTATTCAACAATAGGTTCTTTTTTATTGTGATTTCATTCTCTTTTATGTATAGTGAAGTTAAGGAGGATTATATGAAAAGAGTAAAACATAGCCCACATAAGTCATCATTTGGAATCAATGCGAATATCGTTATATTGATTGTATGGTTTGGTGCTTTTTTCTTAAGTTTAATTGATTCGTTATCTTTCTTATCGTTCTCGATTCCATTTATTATATTTTTTGTTGAGAAGGATAGTGCTTTAGTTAAGCAACATGCAATTCAAGCAATATCTTTATTCTTTTTCAATATTATTCTTACTGTAGTGATTTATTTTATTCCATTGCTTAGTCCACTATTCTGGGTTGTTGCGATAGTTGAGCTTGCATTGATTGTTGTTGCTGCACAAAGAGGTTGGGATTATCAAGAATATGATTTGCCATTTATTAAACCTTTAACTGAAGTTGTTAAAAATGTTTTATATCGTTAATCTAAATTGTTTATCAAGCTAAATTTGACTATAATAAAATAATGAAACCAATTCGATACTATATTGCCTTATATGGCGCAAAATCATCTGTATTTTTATTAAAGAAATTAGGTAGGAATGGAACTCAGTTTCCAGGTGCACTTGCAATGCGTATTTGTCCTAATTTTTTGAAGTATGTACCAAAACCGAATAATCTTGTTGCTATTACAGGAACAAATGGAAAAACAACAGTCACAAATTTAATCAGTGATGTTTTAGTTCAATCGAATTTCTCTGTAGTTAGTAATCTTATGGGTAGTAATATTCGTGAAGGTATTATTACGACAATGGTAAATGCAACAAATCTTATGGGTAATAAAATCAAACCAGATTATATTGTTTTAGAAGTAGATGAGCGCGTTTCACCGTATATTTATCCACATATTAAACCGGATACATTAATTGTTACAAACTTGTTTAGAGATTCTTATCGCCGGAATGCGCATGTGGAGTTTATTACTGATATTTTAGAGAAGTATATTCCAAAAGAGACGAAGTTGATTGTAAATGCGGATGATCCACTTAGTTCATTTTTATGTAAAGGGAATGATCGAATTAGTTTTGGTTTAGAACCTATAGAAAATGAAATTGAAATAAAAGATAGTCGAATTAAAGATCTTGTAAACTGTCCAAAGTGCAATCATACTTTAGTTTATGATTTCAACCGTTATCATCATATTGGTCGTGTGTATTGTCCAAATTGTGATTTTAAGTCTATCTCAGCTGATGTAAGTGCTAAACTTGATATCAATAAAAATGAATTATTAGTTCAATTGGATAATAATATTGTTCGTTTTAAAACAATTGGCGATAATATAACAGATCATTATAATTTGCTTTCATGCATTACTTTCTTGTATAAAATTGGTTTGAATCTACGTCAAATTAATGATCAGCTGAATAAGTTGAAGATTGTTAAGTCAAGATTTGATGAAGTAACAGTAAAAGATAAGAAAATTATTATCATGATGACTAAGGATCAGAATCCTGTTGCGACATCACGTGTATTTGATTATATTCGAAAACAGAATCATCAAAAATCAGCTGTTATACTTATTAATGAGAATACAGAACATCATACCTTAAGTGAAAATAATGCTTGGTACTTTGATACGGATTTTGAGTATTTAAATCAGGATTATATTAAACAAATCATTGGTGGTGGTGAACGTGTTCTAGATTTAAAGATTCGTGTTCAGATGGCAGGTATTGATGTAAGTAAATATTCCTATTCTTATGAAGAATTAGGGACAGTTGATTGTGTTAATCTGGATATCGTTGATGCGATATATATTTTAAATGGTACAAAGAATATTCCTGAAGCTAAGATTATTCGTGAACGTTTGATTCGAAAAATAGAAAGTAGAGTTTAAGTATGATAATAGAACTACTTTATCCATGTGTTGCGGCCTTATATGGCGAAAAGGGGAATATTGATTATCTTAAACTAGCATTTAAAGATGCGAAATTTATCGAAACAGATATGAATTCTAAACCCTATTTTGTCGATCATGATGTGGATTTGATTTTTATGGGTCCTACAACCGAACGTTTTCAGAAGATTATTATTGAGAAATTATTACCGTATAAAAAACGATTGATTGAACTCATTGAGAATAATGTTCATTTTTTAATAACTGGAAATGCATTTGAACTATTTGGGACTAAGATAATTGAAGAAGATGGAAATGAAATTCCAGCACTTGATATCTTTCCTTTTTATAGCAAACAAGATTTAATGCATCGATTTAATTCTTATGTTTTAGCTGATTATAATGGTTATGAATTTGTTGGATTTAAGAGTCAATTTACACGTGTTTATCCAACAAGTGATTTACCTGTTTGGTTGACCTTAAAACGTGGAATAGGGTTTAATAAAGACTTAGATCCTGAAGGAATTAAGTATTACAATTTTTATGGGACACATTGCTTAGGCCCGATTCTAGTTATGAATCCAATATTTACTAAAGCATTCTTAAAAGATTTAGGCTATAAGAATGAAGTAATACCATTTGAAGAAGATTTATTAGAAGCCTATTATAAAAGAGTAATAGAATTCAAGGATGAGAAGAATATTAATTATCCTTAATCGTGATGTAAACCAAAGGTAATTTAGTTCGAATCGTTGTATAATCATAACGTTGTAAAGGAGAATGGAATATGCAGAATACACATGAAATTGCGCCTAAACTTCATTGGGTAGGTGGAAACGAAAGAAGACTTCAACGTTTTGAGAATCTTTTCCCATTACGTTTTGGAGTAGCTTATAACTCATATTTAATTGTAGATGAAAAGACTTGTTTACTCGATACAGTGGATAGTTCAATAAGTCAACTTTATATTGACAATGTTGAAGCAGTGCTTAATGGCAGAAACTTAGATTATTTGGTTGTTAATCATATGGAACCGGATCATTGTGGGAATATTGAAACAATTATTCGTCGTTACCCAGATGTTAAATTTATTGGTAATGCAAAAACATTTCAGTTCTTTGAACAGTTTTATGATTTTGACGCAAAGAAAAATTACATGATTGTGAAGGATTTAGATGAAATTGATTTAGGCTCACGTAAATTACGTTTTTATACCGCCCCAATGGTTCATTGGCCAGAAGTTATGATGACACTTGATTTTACGAATCATATCTTATTCTCTTCAGATGCATTTGGTACATTTGGAGCTCATAATGGAACCTATTTTGCGGATGAGATGGATTATCGTAGAGATCATTTAGATGAAGCACGACGTTATTATTCAAATATCGTTGGTAAGTTTGGTGTTCCTGTACAAGGAATTATGAAAAAACTATCCAATGAAGTAATTAATATGATATGCCCATTACATGGGCCGATGTACAGAAATGAAGAGTTAGCACTTATTTTAGATAAATACGATAAATGGTCTCATTATGTACCTGAGACAAAGAGTGCACTTATTATTTATGCGACGATGTATAACAATACTGAAAGTGTTGCGGATACACTTGCGACTCGAATGGGTCAATATGGTGTACGTGATATGCGTGTCTATGATGTTTCTGAAACAGATCCTTCTTACTTAGTTTCTGAAGCATGGAAATACAGTCATATTGTTATTGCGACACCAACCTATAACACAAATGTATTTTATAAGATTAATAACCTATTACATGAATTTGCTAGTTTGAATCTACAAAATCGTAAATTCTCATTGGTTGTTAATTCTACTTGGGGTGGTCAAACACTTGAACAACTTCAAACAATGATAGAGAAGATGAAAAACGTTGAGATTATTGGAGAACCTCTATTAATCAAATCAACGCTTAAAGAAGATAATATGCAAGCATTAGATGATTTAGCTAAAGTAATTTCAGAATCAATCCTAAATAGTTAAAAGCGGCTATAATAACGCCGCTTTTCTTTATTAATCAACAGGAACGAAACTTGTTTTATCTACGCCACATAGTGGGCAGTACCAATCATCTGGAATATCCTCGAAGGCTGTACCAGGAGCAATTCCACTGTCTGGATCGCCAACAGCAGGATCATAGATGTAATCACAAGCTAAGCAAGCATACTTTTTCATAATATCTTCCTTTCTTATATTCAAATTATATCAAATTACAATAATAAAACCACATCAAATAATAATAAAAATGATATACTAATGCCATGATTTACACTAAGAAAAAGAAAAAACTAAAACTTAAATTTCAATGGTTCTTACTATTATTTATCTTGTTAGTAGGGGGCTTTTTTGTATATATGTTTTTAAACCAAGATAAAGAAGAAGTAGTTATTGAAGAACCGATTGTTGAAGTTAAAGAACTAACACAAGTTGAAAAACTAATTCTTGGGGCGCGTAAGGATGCTCTAGCAATGCCAGCGTATATCAGTGCTTATTATTCAGGAGGATATCCACCAGATAATGAGGGTACTTGTACAGATTTAGTATGGAGAGCTTTTAAAGAAGCTGGGATATTATTAAAGGATTTAGTTGATGAAGATATTAAGAATAATCGATCAAATTACGATCATATTAAGTACCGTGATCCTAATATTGATTTTAGAAGAGTTCAAAATTTAACAGTCTATTTTAAGAATCATGCAGAAGTACTAACAACAGATATCTATGATACAGCTGAATGGAAAGCAGGTGATATTGTAGTGTTTGGTAATGATGAACATATTGGAATTGTTTCAGATATTCGTAATGATAATGATATTCCATTCTTAATCCATAACAATGATCAACCAGTTCGAGAGGAAGATCGTTTAGAATATGGGTATTATACGATGGGGATCACAGGTCATTATCGATTCAGATTTGATGATTAATTTATAAATGAGGTAAAACTATGCTAGATCGAGTCAATCAACAAGTATTAAAGTTTAAAAAAAGTGGAATTCGTAAATTTGCAGAAGCTGCAGCTAAAATCGATGGTGTCGTTTCACTCACCATTGGTGAACCTGAGTTTAATACAGACGATCTTATTAAGAATTCCGCTAAATTAGCACTTGATCATAATGTGACACATTATCCTTCTGGACAAGGTTTACCAGAACTTAGAAAGGCCATTTCTGAGTTTGAATCAAAGAATAATGTGATGAATTACACGAGTGATGAAATAATCATTACCAATGGTTCTACTGAAGGTTTAGCTTCCACATTTTTAGCTCTATTAAATGAAGGGGATGAAGTGATTATCCCAGCTCCAATGTATGTCTCGTATTTACCAATGATTCAATATTGTAAAGCTAAGTTAGTTCAGTTAGATACAACTAAAACGAATTTTCAAATAGATGAAGATGCGCTTAATTCATGTATTAGTGAAAGGACTAAGTTGATAGTGATAACTTCTCCAAATAATCCAACAGGTGTGGTTTATACGAAGGATAGTTTAGAAGCAGTTAAAAAAGTTGCACTTAAACATCGTATTTTTATCTTAAGTGATGATGTTTATCATCAATTAGTATATACAAATGATTTCCATAAATTGAGTGATGATCCAAGCATTCGTCATTTATTGATTGTGGCTCAAAGCTATTCGAAACCGTATGCTATGACAGGATGGCGAATTGGTTATTTAATGGCAGATCAACCGATTGCAACACACATTAATAGCATACATAGTTATCTCGTAACTGGTATAACAAGTTTTATTCAAAGAGCCGCAATTGATGCTCTTAAACAAGATACAACTGAAATAAAACGTATTTATTTTGATCGACTCAATCGTTGTAAAGAAATATTGGATAAGAATAATATCCCATATGTTAATCCAGAAGGAGCATTCTATTTATTTATTAATATTGGTGAATTTAAGATGAATAGTGAAGACTTCTGTTTAAAAGCACTAAACGAATATAAAGTCGCACTAGTTCCAGGCGTTTATTTTAGTGATTTAACCGATAATTATCTACGTATTTCCTATGCAGTAAAAGAATCAGATTTATTTGAAGGTTTAAACCGTTTTGTTCAAATGGTTACTGATTTAAGAATATGATGAAATTATTTAAATCATTAATGATTATCATTTTAACGCAATTATTTGCGATACTGTTTTTTGTGTTTTTATCGATTGTTTTAGATTTAGACTTTTATAATGCATTTAATCAATCTACTTCTTTTGCTTTACATAACAGTCTAATATTTATTGTTTATTGTTTTATTACTGTTTGTTTGAATTTATACTTTAAATCAGGTTACAAATTACCTAAGAAACCGATGATACTAGGAGTTGTTTTATTGATCGTTTATTTGGTTTTATTTTATTTAAGTAATCAGAATGAGTATTTATTTAAATACTTTCTGTTGATTCACTATCCAATGGGTTCTTATTTTAGAACAGTTCCATATTCTCATCTTGATTTATGGTTAAAATTACTTATTAGTTTATCCATTCTAAGTGCTTCTATGGGTGTAGGATTTGGTCAATTAATATCAAGAATGATAAATAAAAAGAAGAAGTTATCTTCTTTGTCCAAATAGGATTGATCCTATTCTAAACATTGTAGATCCTTCTTCATAAGCAATTCTATAGTCATGAGACATACCCATGGATAGTTCTTCTATCTCTGGGTATTTTTTATTCATTTCTTTGCGTAATGTATTTGCTTGTTTGAATATAGTGCGAATTTCATCTGTATTATCTGTATTTGGTCCAATGATCATTAACCCTCTACAACGAATATTCGGTAGTGATTGAGCATGTTTGATAAGACTTTCTAATTCATCTGGATTAATACCTGATTTTGTTTCTTCTTGAGTAAGTTTAACTTGAATGAGTACATTCATTATTTTACCAATTTTCGAACATTCTTTATTAATACCATCTAATAGTTTAATTGAATCAACTGAGTCAATCCATTGAACAATCTTCACAACATCTTTAATTTTATTGGATTGCAAGTGTCCGATTAGATGCCAAATTATGTCTGGATGACAATCTTTTTTTAGGATGATTTCTTGAACCTTATTTTCTCCAAAGTGTCTGAATCCATCCTTAAAAATACTTAAAACAGCATTACAATCAAAGGTTTTACTAACTGCTACTATTTCATGTAAATGAGGGAATTGTTCTTTCAAGTCTAGATATTTCATGGTATTGTTCTTTCTATTTCATGTTAAACTTTAATCAGAGGGATTATTATGAAAAAATCATCAATTCATTCAGTTGTATATCAAATATGGCCTCGTTCTTTTAATGACTCAAATGGAGATGGAGTAGGGGATATTCGAGGTATTATTCAGAAATTGGATTACTTAAATTCACTTGGTATCAATCAAATTTGGTTATCACCTGTATTCGTTTCTCCGAATAAAGACTATGGTTATGATATTCAAGATTATTATAACATACAGCCCGAATTTGGAACGATGCAGGATATGGATGAGTTAATTTTAATGGCAAAGAATCGTGGTATTTCTATTATTATGGATTTAGTTGCGAATCATACATCCGATCAACATCCCTGGTTTCAAGAGGCTTTAAGAAACAAGGATTCTAAGTATCGTGATTTCTATTTCTTTAGAGAAGGAAAGAACAATAGAGAACCGAATAATTGGATTAGTGTTTTTGGGGGTTCGGCTTGGACTAAGGTTGAAAATCAAGATAATATGTATTACTTAAGTTTGTTTACACCTCAACAAACAGATTTAAATTGGGAAAATCCTGAAGTAAGAAAAGAAGTACAAAAGATTCTTAGATTTTGGTTAGAGAAAGGTATTTCTGGTTTTAGAATGGATGTCATTAATATAATAAGTAAGAAAGAAGGATTGCCCGATAAGAATCCACAAAAGAAGGGGTATCAATTTGCGGATGACTACATCGTTTCACGCGAAAAATCACATGAATACATTCAAGAAATGTATGAAGAAGTTTTAAAGGATTATCCAGGATTGTTTATTGGGGAAGGAATGTTAATTAGTCCAAGTCATGCAAAGCGTTATTGTGGTGCAAATAGTAAAGAGTTGGATTTAATGTTCCATTTCGATACGGTATTAATTGGGTGTGGACCTTTAGGTAAGTATGATTTTAGAAAACTATATCATTGGACGATTAAAGAGTTTAAACAGATTTTCTTTAAATGGCAGACATTATCACAGAAAGATGATTACTATTTAGGTAATTTCTTGTCCAATCATGATAATGGAAGAGCTGTATCAAGATTTGGTGATGATAAGAAATATCATCATGAAAGTGCAAAAGCATTACAAACATTAATCTTTACAAGTCGTGGAACACCATTTATCTATCAAGGTGAAGAGATTGGTATGACGAATATGAAGTTGGATCCAGAGGATTGGAAGGATTTTGAAGCAATCAATGATTATGAAGTATTACAAAGTATGATGCATTTACCAAAGAGCTTATCTAAATTGGTAGTACAGAAGATGACACGTGATCAGGCACGTACACCAATGCAATGGAGTAATGAAGAATTTGCTGGATTCTCTAAAAATCAGCCATGGATGATTGTTAATCCTAATTATCAAAGCATTAATGTTGAGAGTCAATTAAACGATGAAAAATCAATATTGAACTATACCAAAGTATGTGTTGAGCTTTATAAGAGGGATGATTGTTTTGCGTTTGGTAATATTGAAGAGTTATTTGAAGAACATAAACAACTTATTGCGTATCGAAGATTTGATGAAAAGAGTGAATATCAAGTATTTATTAATCTATCGAACAAATATATTAATTATCAATTGAATGAAGACCAATTAAAATCAAATGTCGTTTTAACTAATTATATTGAATGTAAACTATCTGAGAAGATGATTATGAGACCTTATGAAGCATTTGTGTTAAAGGTCAAATGAGTAGACTTTATAATTAATTTCATTAAGATTAAGTTAAAGGAGAATTACTATGTTAAATATAAATGATGTTGCGCCAAATTTTAAATTACCAAATCAAAAGGGTGAACTAAGAGATTTAAGTGATTATAAAGGTCAGTATGTGGTTTTGTATTTTTATCCAAAAGATAATACACCAGGTTGTACGACACAAGCATGTACGTATCGAGATGCGATGCCAACATATACAAAGAATAATATTAAGGTATTTGGTATCAGTAAAGATGATTTGAAATCTCATCAAAAATTTGAAGCAGATTTTGATATTAACTTTGAATTATTAAGTGATGAATCTAGAAAAACAATTGAAGCTTATGGTGTTTGGGTTGAAAAGAATATGTATGGTAAAAAAGTGATGGGTGTTGAACGTACCACATTTGTCATTAATCCTGAAGGTAAAATTGCAAATATCTTCAGAAAAGTTGATCCAAAATTAGATAGTGAAGTTGTTTTAAAATCCATATTAGGAGAATAAGAGCTGAGTAAATCTCAGCTTTTTTTTGATTTATCTATGAATTAAGCTTTGATTTAAGTATAATAATAAATTGAGGAATGGAGGATTTCCATGTTTTTAAAACGTATTGAAATACAAGGGTTTAAATCCTTCGCAGATAGAATCAATATTAGCTTTGATCATTCAATTACTGGAGTTGTAGGACCGAATGGTTGTGGTAAAAGTAATATTGTTGATGCGATTCGTTGGGTATTAGGGGAACAATCAGTAAAATCATTACGTGGTTCATCCATGACAGATGTTATTTTTACGGGAAGTGAACTAAGAAGAAGTGTTAACTTTGCGGAAGTTACACTTGTTTTTGATAATAGTGATCGTGCTTTTGATTTAGCTTTTGATGAAGTTGAAATCACAAGACGTTTACATCGTCAAAATTCAGAGGCGGAGTATCTTATTAATAAAACGCCTTGTAGACTTAAGGATATCTTGAGTTTAACTATGGACAGTGGGATTGGTCGTGACTCTTTAAGCTTAATCTCACAAGGAACAATTACAAGTTTTTCAGAAGCTAAACCGATCGATCGTCGAGGAATCTTTGAAGAAGCTGCAGGAGTTGCGAAGTATCGTAAACGTAAAGATGAAGCGATTAGTAAATTAGAGAAAACACAAACTAACTTAGAGCGTATCAATGATATTTATCTAGAGTTACAGAAACAAGTTTATCCATTAAAAAAAGCAGCCCAAAAAGCTAAAATCTATCAAGAAAAGAAAGAGCGATTAGAGAAGATCGAAATCGCTGTTTTAAGTGATCAGATAACTCGTTTAAAGGGTGAAGTTGATAGTGCACAAAATGAATTGAGTGACTTACAAGCAAAAGAAGCATTACTTGAAGCGTCGATTCAAGTGAATGAAAACAATAATATGCTTGCTAAGTCAGAATTACATCAACTTGATTTACAAATTCATACATTACAAGAAGATTTAATTCGTGTAGTAAATGAAATACAAACACTTGAAACACGTAAAATCGAAATTGATGAAAAGCGTAAATACATGCTTGAAGTTGGAAATCAAGAAGAAAGAGCGAATCAACTCCTTTCATTGCTTGAAGAAGCGAAACGAGAATTTGAAGATCGTGAGCAACGTTTAAATCAATTGAACCAAGATATTCAAAATTTAAGTTCACGAGCTGTTGATATCAATCGTAAAATTATTGATCAGAATACGAAATGTGAAGAAGCAAGTAGTCGATTAAACCGTGCATCAAATCGTTTAGAAGTTGCGAAAAACTTAGAATCAAGACCCTATATGAATCAAATGGGTGTTCAAGCAATTATGAATGCTCAACAAAGTTTAATGGGGGTCTTTGGGGTTATATCGAAATTATTACTTCCTTTAGTTGGATATGAAGAAGCGATTGGTGTAGCTTTAGGTGGGGCACTTTATCATATCGTAACAAAAGATGAAGAATCCGCTCGAAATGCGATTAATTTCTTAAAGAGAAATGAATCAGGACGTGCAACATTCTTACCAATGACCGTTCTTTTTAGTCGTTTTATTAATCGTGAACATCAAATTGTTTGTGAGAATACAACTGGTTATCTTGGGACTGCGGATCAGTTTGTTAAATGTGAACCTAAGTTTGATACAGTAAAAAGTTCATTATTAGCGAATGTTATTGTTTGTGATACGTTAGAAAATGGAAATCATTTAGCTAAATTACTCAACTATCAATATAAGATTGTTAGTTTAGAAGGGGATGTTATTCATCGTGGTGGTTCAATGACGGGGGGACGTCAAAAGGACAATCATTCACCCTTATCCATTACTAAAGAAATTAATGAATTAAAAGTTAAGATAGAAGAATACCAAAGTGAATTGAAATTACATCAAGATGGTTTATTTGATTTAAACAGTCGTAAAACAGACTTAGAGAGTGATTTACTTGAAAAACGTATTGCGGCTGCACAATTAGAACCAGTTTTAGAGGCCAAACGTGCAAAATATGAGCGATTAAAAGATGATTTAGATCAAATTGCACCCAATCTTCAACAAGACTCTCAAAGCTTTGAAGAAGATTTAATTGATTTATTAAATAAAGCCTACTTTAAACGTGATGAGTACACAGGACAACTCAATAGTAAACGTGAACTACGTCTTAAGAATAGTCAAGAATCTGAAAGACGTGAGTTACAAATTCGACAACAACGTCGTGACTTAAATGCACTACAGATTGTTAAACGTGATATTGAAATTCAAATTGCACGTCAGGGTACAAATATTGAGAACTTGATGAATCGTTTAAGTCATGATTATCAAATGACATACGAATTCTCCTTAACTATTCCTAAAATAGAAGGAGTTGAGAATGCAGTTGAAGAAGTCAATCAGTTAAGATCAGAAATTGAGTCTTTAGGTAATATCAACATGACTGCTCCTCAAGAATATGAGTCAGTCAATGAACGATATGAATTACTAAAGAAACAGTATGATGAAATTAATGAGAGTAAAGAAAAGATTCTATCACTCATTTTAGAACTTGATACAATCATGGTTACTCAGTTCAAAGAGATGTTAGATAAGATTAATGCGGAATTACCAGAAGTCATTCAAGCAATGTTTGGTGGAGGAAAGGCGTATTTAGCGCTTGAGGATCCAGAAGATCTTCTGAACTCAGGAATTGAGATTCATGTACAACCACCAGGTAAATCAATTAAAAATATGCGCTTATTCTCAGGTGGTGAAAAGAGTTTAATCGCAATAAGCGTCTTATTTGCGATTCTAAAAGCTCGACATGTTCCACTTTGTGTATTCGATGAAGTCGAAGCTGCCCTTGACCAAGCAAATGTTGAACGTTTTGCGGCTTATTTAAAGAAATTTTCAAGCTCAACTCAGTTTATTGTACTAACTCATCGTTCAGGTACAATGGCTCAATGTGATGTTTTATTTGGTGTTACAATGGGTAAGAGTGGTGTATCTCAAATGCTAAAAGTTCGTTTAGCAGATGCGATGATGATGGCAGAGGAGGTTTCACAAGAATGAGTTTATTTCAAAAAATAAAAGATCATTTTAATAAGAAGAATCAAAATGCATATTTTGAAGGATTCAAACGAACCAATGATAAGTTTGGTACAGGCTTACTTAAGTTACTAAAATTAAATTCTGGTATAGATGATATATTCTATAAAGAATTAATGCAGGTACTTATTGAAAGTGATATTGGTATTGATACATCACAGTATTTACTCAATCAATTAAAGAAAGAAGTAAAGCAAAAGGGAATTAGTACAACTGAAGCTGCGATTGATTGTTTAGGTGAATTGATACTCAATGTACTACACAATTATGAAGTCGAACTTGAAGATCGATTAACGGTTATTCTTATGGTTGGGGTAAATGGTAGTGGTAAAACAACCAGTACGGCTAAGCTTGCCTATCAATACAAACAGTTAGGCAAGAAAGTAATGGTCGTAGCGGCAGATACATTCAGAGCTGCAGCCGTTAAGCAATTACAGACTTGGGCCGAACGAATTGATATTCCTTGTTATAGCGGTAAAGAGAATCAAGATCCAGCATCGGTTGTTGTTGATGCATGCCGAGAAGCGCTTAATCAAAATATTGAAGTCTTGATTATTGATACAGCAGGGCGTTTACAAACTAAAGTTAACTTGATGCAAGAACTTCAAAAAGTGCATCGTGTTATTGAAAAAGTATTGGGTTATCCTGCTCAAAATAGTTTCTTAGTCTTAGATGCAAGTACTGGTCAGAATGCATTAAGTCAAGCGAGTGCATTCTTAGAGAGTTCTAATATTAATGCGATTATTTGTACGAAGATGGATGGTACCGCTAAGGGTGGAGTTATCATTGCTTTAGGTCACACACTGAAGATGCCTGTTGCGTTTGTTGGCTTAGGTGAGGGAGTTGAAGATCTAAAAGAATTTGATAAAGATACTTACCTAGCATCGATTACTCAAGGTTTATCATAATGATGGACAAGAGTGAACATTATAATAATCTTCTCGATTTTTATGAGAATTTACTAACAGAAAAACAAAAACTTGTTGCACATATGTATTTTAGAGAAGATTATTCATTATCTGAGATTGCAGAACATACAATGAGTAGTCGAAGTGCTGTACATGACAGTGTACAAAGAGTAGAATCATTATTGGATTTATATGAAGAAGAATTAAAGTGTTATCAACGTTTTACATTACGTCAAAAATATTATCAGAAATTAAAAGAGTTAAATAATGATGAAGTGAATGAGATCGTTGATGCGTTAATTAAAAGTGAATAAAAGGAGAAAAAAATTATGAATAAAATTATGGCAGTAAATGCAGGTAGTTCTTCCTTAAAGTTTCAATTATTTGAAATGCCAAGTGAAGAAGTACTAACAAGTGGTGTAGTTGAAAGAATTGGATTTAAGGATGGAATCTTTACAATCAAAGTCAATGGTGAAAAAGTCACAACGACTCAAGCAATTATTGATCACAAAGTAGCAGTTGAATTAGTATTAGAAGCATTAGTTAAACACAATATTGTTTCAAGTTTAGATGAAATCAAGGGTGTTGGTCACCGTGTTGTGCATGGTGGCGAAAAATATGCAAGTTCTGTAGAAATTACACATGATGTAGAAAATGCAGTTATTGAATTATCTGAATTAGCACCATTACACAATCCTGCAAACATGGTTGGTTATCGTGCATTTAAGAAAGCATTACCAGGCGCAAGACACGTAGCAGTATTTGATACAGCTTTTCATCAAACAATGACTGATGATATTTATCTATATCCACTACCATACGAATACTATCAAGAGTATAAGATTCGTCGTTATGGTTTCCACGGAACATCTCATTTCTTTGTTTCAAACAGAGTGGCTCAATTGATGGGTAAAGATCCTAAGGATGTTAATATCATTACATGTCACTTAGGTAATGGAGCTTCATTATCCGCTGTTCAAGGTGGTAAATCTGTTAATACTTCAATGGGATTCACTCCATTAGCAGGTATTATGATGGGAACTCGTTCTGGGGATATTGACCCAGCAATCATCACATTCTTAATGCGCAAGACACATAAGACAGCTGAAGAAGTTATCGATGTTCTAAATAAGAAATCCGGTATGTTAGGCGTCAGTGGTCTATCCAGTGATGCTCGTGATATTGATACCGCAATTCAAGAAGGCAATGATCGTGCTGTATTAACTCGTAAGCTATATGCAAATCGTGTTGCACAAACTATTGGAAGTTACTTTGTTCAATTAGGTCACGTTGATGGTATCGTATTCACTGGTGGTTTAGGTGAAAATGACGTTGCGGTTCGTGCAAGTATTTTAGAACTTATTGAAGAAGCAATGCAAATTAAACTTGATTATGAACTAAATAGTAAAGTTCGTGGTAAAGAAGTTTGCTTAAGTAAAGCAGATTCTAAAGTTCAAGTTTGGGTTGTTCCTACAAATGAAGAGCTTGTTATTGCTCAAGATACAGTAAATATTTTAGGTTTATAAAATGAAAATTATTCTTGATAAGATTGAAAATGCTCCGATAATTTGTGTTTTTCGTCATCAATCTCCTGATCCTGATGCTCTTGGCTCACAATTTGGACTTGTCAATTGGATCAAGGAGAATTATCCCGATAAACAAGTTTTCGCTATGGGTTGGCACAGAGGACAGTCTGCCAACCTTTTTGGCGAATATGAGACAGTTAGTGATGAAGTCGTTCGTTCGAGTTTAGCAATCATTCTAGACACTGCAAACAAAGCGAGAATTGATGATGATCGATTTGCATTAGCATACGATTCAATTAAAATTGATCACCATCCTTTTACAGATCAATATGCGCATTATGAGTATATTGATGAATCTGCAGCAAGTACTTCAGAACTCATATGTCGTCTTATTCGTACTAAATCTGAAGAAACATTAAGTACTCAAACAGCGACTTATCTGTATATGGGTATTTTGACCGATACACTTCGATTCTCGACTCAATCAACAAATGCAAATACATTAAATTGTGCTGCATTCTTGGTCAATAGTCATTTGAATCTAAGTAAGATTAATGATGATTTATTTGGAATGGAGAAAAATGAATTCTTATTTTCAAACTATATTCGTCATCATGCGACCATTGAAGATAATGGTTTGGTTTATATAAAATTAGATCGAGATACATTGAAACGGTTAAATATAACAGCTGGACAAGCAAAGGAAAAAGTAAACGAATTGGGTTTGGTTCGATCATTCAAAATTTGGGCATTATTTATTGAACAAGAAGAAGATGGATCTGTTCATTATAATGGAAGCATTCGTTCACGAGGATTAACCGTAAATGATATTGCGAAACGTTATAATGGTGGAGGACATCGCTTAGCAGCTGCTGTTAAGCAATTAGATAATACTCTTTTAGAATCATGTATCAATGATTTAAGATTACGAATAAAAGGAGAATTATGAAAAATTTTAGTGGATTTGAAATGCCTAAAACACTTAGAGCTCAAAGTCAAACTCAGTCTTTGATTCGAGCTTTTATTATTTTAGCAATAATTGCTTTTGTTGTAGATTATGTTACATTACCTGCATATAACTATCATGATGTTGGTTTTATTACACTTATCGTTATTTATTTATTCATTTTTGGAAGTCTGTACTCTGCATTTTCACATCGTTTTGATTTAATAACAAGAGGATCTTATACACTAGCGTTCTTATTAATTGCATTTATGATCGTCATGTCTTTATTAAGTAGTGAAATGTTAAACGCTAAAAAATATCGTAATCAAATTAAAATTACGGACACAAGCGATTTTAGTAATCAGTTTAATGCGATAGATATAAATAAGATGCCTTTAGTTGATCAAGATACAGCAAAGCAATTAGGTGACAAACAAATTGGTCGAGTTCAAGGCTTAGGTTCTCAATTTGATATTAGTAATGAGTATTTGCTAATAAATATAAAGGATACGGTTTATCGTGTATCTAGTTTAGAATACCAAGACTTCTATAAATGGATTCAAAATCGTAATATTGGTGTTCCTTCCTATGTTTCTGTAAATGTAAACGATCCGACTGATGTAGAACTCATTGATCTCAAAGAGGGTATGAAGTATGTTCCTTCTGCATTCTTTAACGAAGACTTATTACGTCATGTTCGATTTAAATATCGTAATGAAATGTTTGAAAGTATGAACTTTGAAATTGATGATGCAGGTAACCCATACTACATTATTACGTATAAAGAACCAACGATTGGTTGGTTTGGTGGTTGGGATACAACTGGATTAATTGTTGTAAATGCAGTGAATGGAGAGATGGAAAAGTATTCAGTTGATGAAGCGCCTGATTGGATTGACCATATACAATCCGCTAATCTTGCATGGTATCAAATTGATAATTGGGGTTATTATGTAAATGGTTGGTTTAATACTTTGTTTGGACAAAAAGATATGATTCAAACAACAGATGGATTTAACTATGTTTCTATTGGTGATGAAATTTATATATTCTCTGGTTTAACTTCTGTTGGTAGTGATCGATCAATTGTAGGTTTTGCACTAATTAACTTAAGCAACAAAGAAGCGACCTATATTAAGGTTGGTGGAGCAGATGAATATTCCGCAATGAATTCTGCCGTTGGACAGGTACAGCATTTAAACTATACATCTACGTTCCCAATTTTACTTAATATCGATGGTTTACCGACGTACTTCATGGCTCTAAAAGATTATGAAGGATTAGTAAAACTGTATGCAATGGTAAGTGTACAGGATTATTCAATTGTAGGTGTAGGTTCAACGGTTGAAGAAACTAAAGAATCATATTCTAAACAACTTCTTGAAAAGAATTTAATTGATGAAGTCGATAATGTAGAAAATAGAGTTAGTGGAATCGTTCAATCTATTACTAGTACGATAATCGATGGAACAACTCAATACTACATGATCTTAGAAGGTAGTGATATATTATATGTCGCATCTTCTGACTTAAGTGTTGAACTTGCGTTAACCAAAGCATTGGATTCTGTTGATCTAAATGTATCATTGATGAGTCAAAATGTAATGGAAGTCAATGAGTTTGATAATTTAAACTATAACTATTAGAACAGCGTTGCTGTTCTTTTTATTAGGAGCTTTGGTATAATAGATACAATCATAGTTAGAAAGGTGGACTCAATGAGTACTCATCTTTGTGTAAGAAGTGCTTATTCATTATTAAACGGTACGATGACAGTCCAAAAGATTGTTCATCAAGCAAAAGAACTCGGATTTGAATCTGTCGCATTAACAGATGTAAATACAATGCACGGAGTTATGGAGTTCGTTTTAGAGTGTAAAAAAGTAAATATAAAACCTATTATTGGTCTTGAAATATCGGTTAGTTATAGTGAATATAATTTTCCTTTATTGTGTTTAGCAAAAAATGACTTAGGCTATAAAGCATTATTAAAATTATCGAGTTTAGTAAATACTGAATCAAAAATAATTGATATTCAAACAGTTCTTGAATTTCAAAATAATCTTTTTCTTATACTTTACTCTGATCATAGTTTATTTGACCAATTCTTACTCAATGGAAATGATAAAGATATTGAGGAATTAGCTCGTAAACTTTGGAGATTACTTCCAAATCTTATTCTTGGCATAAGTCGCCAAGAAGATCGTTTTACTTCTAAACAAAATCAACGATTAAGAACAATATTAAATCAATTATCCGTACAAACTACCGCATGTCATCGAGTTTATTATGCCGAAGCTGAAGAAGATGAAAACCTAAGAGTGTTAAGAGCAATTGATAAACAAATGCTTTTATCGGACAAGAATTTAGTTAAAGAAAGTTTTAGATACTTTTTATCAGATGACGAGATGCTTCAACTCTATGGTAAAGAAGATTGTCAGATGAGTGATACGATTGCGTCTCAATGTGATTTGAAATGGGAATCTCAAAAGACATATTTACCAAAGTTTGATACACCAAAAGGGATTAGTTCATCTCAATACTTAACACAGCTCTGTTTAGCAGGTCTTGAGAAACGGCTTGAAGGGAATGAGTCTATTGGGGTTTATCGTGCTCGATTAAAAAGTGAATTGGATGTTATTGTGTCAATGCAATATGAAGATTATTTTCTTATTGTTTGGGATTTTATCCGATTTGCTAAAACACAGAACATCTATGTTGGACCAGGAAGAGGATCTGCAGCAGGATCACTTGTTTCCTATTGTTTAGGTATCACACATGTTGATCCCTTAAAGTATGATTTACTATTTGAACGATTCTTAAATCCTGAACGTATCTCATTACCAGATATTGATACTGACTTTCCAGATAATCGAAGAGATGAAGTTATTCAATATGTACTTAATAAATATGGTAAAGAACATGTAGCACATATCTCTACCTTTGGTACACTTGCGGCTAAACAGGTTTTACGTGATGTTGGTCGTGTGATGGAAATAAGTGTACGTGATTTAGATTCGATAAGTAAAACGATACCCAATACTTTAAAAATCACTTTAGCTCAAGCATATAATCAAAGTGATCGTTTTAGACAACTTATAAACTCAGATGAACGTTATCAAAAACTCTTTAAAATAGCCTCTGCATTAGAAGGACTACCAAGACATATTTCAACACATGCGGCTGGTATTGTAATGAGTAGTGTTAATCTATCTGAAGTTGTTCCAATGATACAAATTGAATCCGATATGTTATCCACTCAATTTACAATGGAGTATCTTGAGTCATTAGGACTTATTAAAATGGATTTCTTAGGATTAAGGAACTTAACCATTATTGATGAAGTTGTACAAGCTATCCAAAAAGAAAAGAATATATCGCTTAATATCTTGAAAGTACCACTTGATGATAGAAAGACACTATCATTGGTTCATAACGTCGATACCGTAGGAATATTCCAACTTGAATCTGAAGGAATGAAAAACTTACTAAGACAAATGAAAGCGACTCGATTTGAAGATATTGTTGCGACGATTGCTTTATTTAGACCAGGTCCTATGGAGAATATTCCTGAGTACATCAATGCTAAAGAGAAACCAAGCGAAATTCGATATATAGTGCCTGAACTTAAACCAATTGTAGAATCTACATATGGCATCATGATTTATCAAGAACAAATCATGCAAGTTGCTCAAAAGTTAGCAGGTTTTTCTCTCGCAAAAGCGGATTTATTAAGAAAAGCGATGAGCAAGAAAAATGCGAATGAATTAACCAAACTGGAACAAGCATTTATTCAAGGTTGTGTTAAGAATAACTATCCTGAAACAATCGCGAAAGAGATCTATAACTTAATATTTAAGTTTGCGAATTATGGTTTTAATAAATCACACAGTGTTGCCTATGCAATGATTTCATATCAAATGGCATATCTCAAAGCAAACCATCCTGATTATTTCTTTGTTGCACTACTTAATAGTGTTATAGGAAGTGAAGGGAAGACATTCGAGTATCTTCAAGAAGCAAAGAATCATAATGTAGGCATTCTAGGTCCTTCGGTCAATAAAAGTAGGGATCGTTATTATCTAGACAATGATTCAATTCGCTTTCCTTTACAAATCATTAAAGGGATTGGAACGGTATTAAGTAAAGAAATATTATTAGAACAACATAAAGGAATATTCAAAGATTATTATGATTTCGTAGTTAGAATGAATACACATCGTATCTCAAAAGCAAATTTTGAATCATTGATTGATGCAGGTGCACTGGATGAGTTTAATCTAAGTCGTAATACAATGAAGGCTTCATTACAAGATGCACTGAATTACGCAGATATGATAAAAATAGAGAAGAACCAACAAATTTCAATTGATACATCTCTTGTAAAACCACTTGATTTAATTGTAGTGCCTGATCATGCATTAGAACGTGTTGAGAATGAAAGAGCAGTTATTGGGTTCTATTTGAGTGATCATCCATTAATTTATATTAAGAAGAAGTATAATAACCTAAATTCTATAGCATTATTAAACATATCTAATAATAATCAAAGCTTTATTGCAATGATTAAAAAAATTAAACAACATCGTACTAAAACAGGCAGTTTAATGGCTTTTATTCAAGTGTATGATGAAAGTGGAGATATGGATTGTGTGCTTATGCCGAATCAATATCAAATGATTGCGGATCAATTAAAGATTAATGCTTTGGTAAAAGTTGAAGGATTAATTGAAAAAGAAAAGTCGTGTTTAGTTAAAAAGATTGATATGATAGAACGATAAGGAGGATATTATGGCTAAATTACTAATCGTAGATGATGAAGCAAAGATTAGAGAAGTGGTTAAAGAATATGCCATGTTAATGCATGAATATGAGGTTGAAGAAGCTGAAAATGGTCATGTTGCACTACAAATGGTGAATCAAAATGATTATGATTTAATCGTTTTAGATATTATGATGCCTGTAATGGATGGATTTACTGCGTGTAGAGAAATCAAAAAAATTAAAAACATTCCTGTAATCATGTTATCCGCTCGAGATGAAGAGTATGATAAATTGCATGGCTTTGATTTAGGTGTCGATGATTATGTTGTTAAACCATTTAGTCCTAAAGAATTAATGGCACGGATTAATGCGGTTCTTAAGCGGAATACAGACAAAGAGCATAATAAATATCAGTTTGAAGGACTTGAAGTTGATATTGATGCTAGAGATGTCTATATCAATAAACAAAAGATAACATTGACTCCAAAAGAGTTTGATTTGTTGGTTTACTTAATAAAGAACAAAAATACAGCTATAAATCGTGAGATTTTATTAGAGAAGGTATGGAATTATTCTTATTTTGGAGATGATCGTACTGTAGATACACATATCAAGATGTTAAGACATAATTTAAAAGAATATCGTAAGTTTATTGTAACGGTTAGAGGAACGGGGTATAAGTTTGAAATTTGATTTTCGAAATATACGATTTAAGACATGGCTTTATTTTTTCACCTTAATGTTAGGTGTTTTAGTCATGTTGTGGGTGATGCAAATCGTATTATTAAGTGCTTATTTCAAAGAAATGAAGATCAATCAAGTTAAAGATGTTTCAGTCATCATTGAAGATAGCATTAAAGAAAATAGATTTAGTTTAAAGGTACAAATTGGTGCTGTTCAGAATAATGTCTGTGGTTTAGTTTACAACAATAAAGGGCAACTACTCTATCAAGTTGATGCTTTAGGTTTGGGTTGTATCTTAAATTCAAATGCGATTGGATTTACTCAGAAAATAGAAAACTATACGAGTTTAGTTGATAATTCAAATGAAGGTGAATTCTCTTTAACGGTTTATAATTCTGTCATTCAACAGGATATGATTATCTATGGAAAAAAAATTAGTTTACCTTTGGGTTCATATTATATCTTCTTAAATTCAAGTTTATTACCAATTGATTCAACCATTTCCATCCTTCAACAACAATTCATCTATGTAACAGTAATTGTATTTATCTTGTTTAGTATCGTTTCATTAATTATTTCGAGCCGTTTATCTAAACCGATTATTAATTTGAAGAAAGAAACGATCAAATTGGCTCATGGTGATTATGATGTTCATTTCCAAAGTGGTGAATTTACTGAATTTACAGAATTAGCTGAGACTTTAAATTATACCACTGGTCAGCTAAAGAAGATGGATGAATTAAGAAAAGATTTAATCGCAAACGTATCACATGATATAAAAACACCATTAACCATGATTAAAGCGTATGCAGAAATGATTAAGGATATATCAGGTGATAATAAAAAGAAGAGAGAAGAACATTTAAATGTCATTTTAGATGAAGTTACACATCTTGATCATTTAGTTCAAGATATGACTCAACTTTCTCAATTTCAATCAAATGCTTTAAATTTACAATTGAAGAATTTTAATCTTGTTGATTTAGTTAATGAATCCTTACGTTTACTCGATGGTTTAATTCAATCAGAAAAGATTAAAGTACAGGTCTACTCACCGATTGAGGTTATTGTCGTAGGTGATCCTTTAAAAATAAAACAAGTACTTATAAACTTTATGAATAATGCCATAAAGTTTATTGGTAAAGATAAACAACTCATTATTCAAGTGTTATGTGAAGAAGAAGTGGTAAGAGTTGAAGTCATTGACCATGGTATTGGTATTGCGGAAGAAGATATTGCTTATATCTGGGATCGATATTACAAGATTGATAAACATCATCATCGTAATGTGGCTGGTACAGGTTTAGGCTTAAGTATCGCATCCGCTATCTTAAAGAGTCATGGGTATCAATATGGAGTTATTAGTAAATTAAATCAAGGAAGTATTTTTTGGTTCGAAATGAAGTATGCTAAAAAACCATCACATGTCTTATGAGAACAATGGATTATATACCAAATACAGACTTAAAGTTAATGCAAGATACGAATCACTTTAAGATGACATCCGATTCAATTCACTTATGCGAATTCTTGAACATACGAAAAAATGATAAGGTACTGGATGTAGGATGTAATAATGGAGTAATTGCGTTATATTCGAAGTTAAAAACACATAATTTATGTGTTGGAATAGATATTAACGAAGAAGCGATCGAATTAGCAAAAGAAAATATTAAGTTAAATGATTTGAATAATATAGAATTTTATTGTTCAAGATTACAAGATTTTAATGGTTTAAACTTTGATTTAATTAGTTGTAATCCACCTTATCATAAAGATGATACCCAAACGGATTACGCTAATTTTGATGGTACTTTAACGCTTGATGAACTAGCTCAATATGCTTTTCCTTTATTAAAGGATAAAGGTAGATGTTCGATCGTTATAAAGGCTGAGCGATTATCTGAAGCGATTACGATTTTTAATTCATATCGATTTGGTTTAAAACGTATTCGATTTATACATCATAGTATTAAACATAAAGCGAGTAGTGTTTGTTTAGAGTTTATTAAGAATGGCGTAGAACAAACAATCGTTGAAGCACCGATTATAAATGTAGGAGAATAGGTATGAATGGTACGATTGTAAATACATTAAGCATTATTGTAGGTTCCTTGATTGGGGTTAGTTTAAAGAATGGATTTATTAGAGAAAAAAGTAATGCCATTATGGGAGCTTTAGGGTTAAGTGTTATCATAATTGGTTTACAAGGTGTTATTAACTACCAATCTCCCTTAAAACTTATTGTAGCGCTTGCGTTAGGTGTATTGATTGGAGAAATAATAGATTTAGATGAACTGATTAATCATTTTGCGCATCGGGTAGAGAAGCGATTTGCACAAAATGAAGAGGGTAAATTTGCTCAAGGTTTTGTTGGGGCAAGTATTTTATTTGGGGTAGGGGCAATGGCAATCGTTGGGTCAATACAAAGTGGTCTAGAATCAAATGAAACTATACTCTATACCAAATCATTGTTAGATTTTATTTCTTCGATTGTATATGCATCTACATTTGGTTTAGGTGTCGTATTTTCTGCTTTTGTCATTTTAATCTATCAAGGCTTTATAACGCTTTTTAGCTCATTTATAGCGCCACTATTAAACGAGATTGTGATTGGAGATATTAGTGCATTGGGATCTGCTTTAGTCATGGCAATTGGTTTAAATATGTTAAATATTACCAAATTAAAGTTAGCTAATTTCTTACCATCCATCGTTGTTATGATTGGTTTATCTTATCTCTTTCTTTATGTTTGACAACCTTTGTATTTATGATATACTTACTACGTTGTATTTCCTAAGTGGAATGCAACCGCACGTTAAGGTTTTTTAAGTGCCTAATTTGGTCACCGTACACGGCGAGTCTCAAAAAAACTGAAGGAGGTGCAAGAAATGTACGCAATTATCGAAACAGGTGGCAAACAACTTAAAGTAGAAGTTGGACAAAGTATTTTCGTAGAAAAGCTTTGTGTTGAGCCAGGAGAAGTTGTTGTATTTGACAAAGTATTAGTTGTCAATGCAAAATCAACGAAGGTGGGTACACCTTATGTGAAAGGTGCTACTGTTACTGCGAAAGTAGAAAAACAAGGTAAGGAAAAGAAGATTGTAATCTTCAAATACAAACCTAAAAAAGGTTCTACTCGTCGTAAACAAGGTCATCGTCAACCTTACACAAAACTTGTCATTGAAGCTATCGAAGCTTAATTATGATTAAAGTTGAAGTTGTAAGAAAAAATCAATTTATCCAAGAAATAACAATTTCTGGACATGCGGATTCAGGTCCTAAAGGTTATGATTTAGTTTGTGCAGCGGTAAGCAGTATCGGAACAGGTGCTCTCAATGCTTTACATGAATTAGCCTCAAAAGACGTGCAGTTAGAATTAACTGAATATCCGGATGCAATGATTAAGATTAAAGTATTACAAAACACAAGTGATTTGGAACTGTTGTTAAATATGTTAATCATACAGT
>JACCEE010638185.1_pt1 | contig 29108 bp, 29 predicted proteins | sample 7449931 | NCBI WGS metagenome assembly JACCEE01 (sample SAMN15323457, study PRJNA562643) | freshwater metagenome | isolation source: river surface water | place: USA:Blue River Watershed | collected 2017-08-19 | reverse complement strand
AGTTCGGCGCGTGTCGCCTGATCCGCGTCGATAAAGTCTGTCCACCACTGCGCAATGTCGGCATCACACTGCCCTGCCTCCGCACGTAACAGCATGAAGTCATAGCCGGCCCGGAAACGGATGTGCTCGAGCAGTCGATGCACAGTGGCGCCCTGACGCTTTTCGAATCGCGGCTGCATCAGCCAGATCTCCCGCATATCGGAGACAAATCGTCTCTGGATCGCCAGGGCATCCAGGTGCTGATCAATCACCTCATCAATCGCTTCGTTGAGCGCTGGGATGAGATGGTTTCCGGCGGCCAGTCGTCGCTGCCACCCTAGATTGACCAGATCCCAGAGAAGGGCAGCGAATAAGAATCCGGGGGAGACCGGTTTGCCTGCATGAATCCGTGCATCGGTGGAACGAAGGGCCCGCGCAACAAAGTCGATCGCCTTCGGATCCTTGGCATCAAAGACAAGATCTAGAAGCGGCAGACAGCCGTGATGGAGACCGCTTTCGCGGAGTTGCTGTAGTCCCTGGTAGGCGTTGCCCGAATGGAGTAGCTTGAGCATTTCGTCAAAGAGCCGCGCGTTGGGGACGTTGTGAATGAGCTCAGCGAGTTCACGAATGGGGGCCTGTGTGGCCTTATCGATAGACAGCCCGAGTTTGGCCGATAGCCTAACGGCACGCAGCATACGGACGGGGTCTTCTCGGTATCGGTGCGTCGGGTCACCGATCATGCGCAGAACGCGTGCCTTGAGGTCTTTTACCCCATGGTGGTAGTCGAGCACTTTGTCGCTAATGGGGTCGTAGTAGAGGGCGTTGACTGTGAAGTCTCGTCGCGTGGCGTCCTCGTGCTGCTCCCCAAAGACGTTGTCACGAAGCACCCGTCCGTGTTCATCGACGTCGATATCATCGGCCTGTAGCGCACGAAAGGTCGACACCTCAATCGTTTCTGGACCGAACATGACATGGACGAGTCGAAAACGCCGGCCGATGATGCGGGCACGACGGAAGGCGCGTTGCACCTGCTCCGGCTCAGCATTGGTAGCGACATCGAAGTCTTTGGGCCGGATGCCGAGCAGCAGATCACGAACGGCGCCGCCGACGAGGAATGCCTCGAAGCCTGCCTTTTGTAGACCTTCGATCGTCCGCATCGCCCCCTGGGAGACCAGTCGATGATCGACCCCAATCTTCGCCCCTTTAAAGACCTCGGGTTCGCGCGGCACTGCCTTCCCAGTGCTGCGGCGTAGGGCTTTTGGAGAGAGTCGTCCCGGAGCGAGCTTTGCGAGCTTTGTAAAGAGTTTCTTGATCATCGCAGGCTAGTCGTCCGTGCTCTCGGATCGATCAAACAGATGCAGCACCTTCCATTGCTGCTCGGTGGCATGCGCAAGTAGTCGTTGGTCGGGATTGACGGCGACGGGATGCGTCACGCGGGCCAGTAGCGGCAGGTCATTAAATGAGTCACTGTAAAAAGTGGACTGTGAAAAATCAGATAGGCCGCGATTCAGCAGTGCGAGCCATTGTTCGACCCGAGTGATCTTGCCCTCTCGAAAACTAGGGAGTCCCGATGGCTTACCCGTGAACTCTCCTCGTGCATCGACCTCGATTTCTGTTGCGATCAAGTGATCAATACCAAATTCTTTGGCGATCGGTCCTGTGATGAATGAATTTGTTGCAGTGACGATGGCACACAGTGCCCCGCTGTCTTGATGGGCCTGGACGAGTGCCTTGGCCTGCGGCAGCACATGCGGACGGATCACTTCTTCGATGAAGGATTCTCGCAGCGTGTTGAGCTGTGCGCGAGGATGGCGCGCCAATGGGGCGAGTTGAAACTCGAGAAATTCGTAGATGTCGAGGGTGCCTGCGCAGTACTGGGCGTAGAACGTGTCATTGCGCTTGGCATACCAGTCTGCATCGACGATCGCACGATCAATCAGGAATTTGGCCCAAGAGACATCGCTGTCGATGGGCAGCAGCGTATTGTCAAGATCAAAGAGGGCGAGTTGCATCAAGGGAATCGAGGAGCGATTTGAGAAGAGGGATCGTTGCGGGTCGCTGATGCGATAGCGCGAACTGATTGAGTGCATCGAGGATCCCAGTCAGATGGCCGAGATCCCGAGACTGCCGGGTCATGAGATAGGTCAATACGTCCTCGGAAAGGGGCATGCCGAGCCGCTGGGCTCTTTCGCGTAAGGCATGTTGTTTTTCGTCGTCACTTAAGTCTTGTAGCTCAAAGATCAATCCCTGTCCAAGTCGGGTGCGAAGGTCCTCCCGAAGGGACAGGCGAAGGGGCGACTGACCGGCGGTCGCGACAAGACGATGATTGAACTCAAGGGCAGCATTGTAGAGTTGAAACAGCGCGCTTGCCGTGTCCTGATCAATCTGATCAACATCATCAATAAGCCATAGTTGCGGCGCCTGTGGTCCGCCCATCGCGGCAATCCCGGCGAGAATCTCGCCGGCGATTGAGGGGCCGTTCGGCTGGCCACATTGAACCAACCGCCCCCGTGTGCCGAGGTGGCTGGCCCATGCCCTGAGCCAGAAGCTCTTGCCGCATCCTGGCGCTCCCCAGAGGAACAGTCGATCAGGCGCCTGGGGCTGACCCTCTGCCATCGCGCGAAGGGCCGCCAGAGCGGCCGAATTCTGTCCGATCGCCCCATCTCGGAGGTTCGGATCCGGCGGTTCGATCAGGGGTAAAGGTAACTGCATGGCTTCCAAAAGACCGCGAACGGTCAACAAGTTCAATAAAATGGCGATTTTAGAAAGAAACCCGCCATGACTTCAGAAAAACCGAGCCCGTCAGCGACGACCCCAATGACCTATCGCGACGCGGGTGTCGACATTGATGCGGGCGACGCCTTGGTGGATCGTATCAAGCCTTTGGCGAAGCGGACGATGCGGCCTGAGGTCCTAGGGGGTATCGGCGGATTTGGTGCGTTGTTCGAGGTTCCGAAGAAATACCGGGATCCGGTCTTGGTCAGCGGAACGGATGGTGTTGGGACAAAGCTGAAACTGGCGTTTAGTCTCGATCGGCACGACACGGTAGGCATTGATCTGGTGGCGATGAGCGTGAACGACATTCTGGTCCAGGGTGCCGAGCCTTTATTTTTCCTAGACTATTTTGCCTGCGGACGACTATCGGTCGACACCGCTGCGGCTGTTGTCGGCGGCATTGCCAAGGGGTGTGAGCAATCGGGGTGTGCGTTGATTGGTGGGGAGACCGCGGAAATGCCGGGCATGTACCCGGATGGCGAGTACGACCTCGCGGGATTTGCAGTCGGCGCCGTCGAGCGAGATCAGATCCTTGACGGCAGCCGTGTACAGGCGGGTGATGTCTTGTTGGGGTTGGCGTCGAGCGGATTCCACAGCAATGGGTATTCGTTGGTGAGAAAGGTACTCGAACATGCCTGTGGCGAACTCTCTGCATCAGCGCTCAATGCTGTCGCGGTACCTGGGGCGGAGGCACCGCTTGCTGATCTCGTCATGGCGCCAACACGACTCTATGTAAAACCGATGCTCGCCGCGCTCTCACAGCATCGTGTAGCGATCAAGGCCATGGCCCACATTACGGGAGGCGGCCTTGTTGGGAACGTCCCGCGGGTGCTACCGGAGTCATTAACGGCCGTCCTGCAGGAGTCGTCTTGGACCATGCCGCCTGTGATGCGTTGGCTGCAGTCGCAGGGCAATGTGCCGCGGGATGAGATGCATCGGGTCTTTAACTGCGGCATTGGGATGGTGGTGGTCGTACAGGCGGAGCAGGCAGAGGCGGTCGCAGCAACGCTCACCGCTCAGGGAGAGCGGGTCTATCGCATTGGTCAGATTCGTTTGCGACAGGGTGACGAGGCGCAGACCATCGTTCAGGTCTAGCGACACGGCAGGTCTTCATCGTTGTCGCCGATCCCCATCGTGATCGACACCAACATATTGTTGGATATCTATGTCTTTCAGGATCCGAGGAGCACTGCGCTCAACGCACAGATATTGTCAGGCAAGCTACTGCCGGTCGTCAGCGAGGAGACCCACGCAGAATTTCTAGATGTTCTCGCGCGGCCTAAGTTTGGACTCTCATTCGACGCACAGCAGACGGTACTTGCAGACTGGCAGCGTCGATCGACATTTCACAACGCGAGTCAGATCGTGCGTTCACCATGGCGCTGCAAAGACAAGGATGATCAGAAATTCCTGGATCTGGCGTACAGCCTTCGGCCATGCCTGCTAGTCTCTAAAGACAAACAGGTGCTACGGTTTGCCAAGCGTGCGCTTCGTGAAGGGGTCACGATCGTGTCAACTTCCAACCTCAGTGTGTGATCGTCTGACGTAGTCTGAATAGAGTAGAGGCTCTTTCTGATCATGGAGTGAAGCGATGCTGGACGAACAGTTACGGGCCGTACGCGCAGACACAGAATTGCTTGTGCGTGATGCACAGAAGCTATTTCACGAGGCAAAGTCGCTCAGTGGCGATCGCGCGGATGCCTTGCGCGCCCAGGGCGTTGCGATGCTGGACTCTGCGCTCGCGCAGGTACAACAGATCCAGACTAAAGCAGTGGAGAAGAGTAAGGCCTTAGCCACCAGCACCAATACCTATGTCCACGACCACCCTTGGCAGGCAGTGGGTGTGGCGGCGGTCGTTGGGACTCTGGTAGGGCTCCTTATCGCGCGCAAGTAGACCGGGCGACGTTGATGACCGACGCTTCGGGCAGCCAGCGCACCGGCTTATGGCCCGTCTTAGGCCTGCTGTTACAAGGTGCGTTGCGCCTGGTGTCCAATCGTTTCGATCTCGCCGCTGCTGAGCTCGCGATGGTGCGCAGGCGTCTCGCGGTGACAGTGTTTTTTGCGGGGCTTGGCGTGTGTGCCCTGGGGCTTGCCAGTGTGGCACTGTCCGCACTTCTTTTAATTCTCGTCTGGGAACCGTGGGGGGTGTGGGCCTTGTTGCTCATCGCGCTGGCCTATCTGGCAGTCGCTTGGGCACTGTTGACGGCCGCAATGCGGCGTGTCGAGCGGCTTGGGCTGGGCACCCTTTTGGCAATCTTGTTCACCAAGACATCACGGTCAGACGCATCCTAGGGCTCTGTTAGCGCGATTGCGTCATCTGCCGGAGACAGAATTCTTCAATGGCCCGCGGATCAGCGGTGAATGGATCCTGCACGATGAGGTGAGGAAAACTTCTCAGCCAGGTGATCTGTCGTTTCGCAAGCTGGCGAGTCGCGGCGATGCCCGCCTCGACAAACCCATCAAAAGAGATTGATCCTGCTAAATGATCCCAGGCTTGTCGATAGCCGACACATCGCATGCTTGGCAGGTCTGGATGGAGTCGACTGTCCTGCATGAGTTGACGCACCTCATCAAGAAATCCGGCTGCCAACATCTGATGAAAACGCTGCCCAATCCTGTCGTGAAGCATCGAGCGATCTTCGGGCATCAGCGCAATCGTGATGAGCTGATCGGCAAGGGGGGACGGCGTACGCGCTGCACTTTCGCGAATAAGTTGAGACATCGGTTTTCCGGTAAACCGGTAGAGCTCCAAGGCGCGTGAGATCCGCTGTGCATCGTTAGGTTTCAGTCGTGAGGCCGTTTCGATATCGATGTCACTAAGCTGTTGATGGAGTGCTGGCCAGCCGATTGATCGTGCCTCTTCTGCGATCGCATCGCGTAACGATGTGGGTGCACTCGGCAGATCATCGAGCCCTTCTCGCAGCGCTTTGTAGTAGAGCATCGTGCCGCCCACCAGGAGCGGCACTTTTCCTCGAGACCGGATGTCTGCTGCAGCAGATTCAGCATCGCTTAAGAAGCGTGCTGCCGAATACGATTCCACTGGGTCAATCAGGTCAATTAAGTGATGCCGGATTTCGGCCTGCTCGGACGGACTTGGCTTTGCTGTGCCGATATCCATGTCGCGATAGACCAAGGCCGAGTCCATGCTGATGATCTCAATGTCACCGCGCCGACGGGCCAGCGCGAGTGCGAGCGAGGATTTTCCGCTGGCCGTAGGCCCAAGAATACACAGCATCTACTGTCCGCGCATAAACAGTCGATCCAGTTCCGCCATGGAGAACTGAACCCAGGTGGGCCGTCCGTGATTGCACTGGTCGGCGCGATCTGTTCGTTCCATTTCGCGGAGCAAGGCATTCATCTCCGGAATCGTGAGCTGACGATTTGCTCGCACCGCCGCATGACAGGCCATCGTGGCAAGGATCTCATTTCGCTGCGCTTCAATTGCCGATACCGATCCGAATTTTGCAAGCTCTGCGAGTGTGTCGCGAACGAGCGACGTAGGATCCGCATCAGATAAGAGCACAGGGACTGCCCGAATCGCGATCTGTTGGTCGCCGAGCAGGGAGATTTGAAATCCAAGCTGTGCCAGTGTCGTCTCGTGCAGGGTGATCATCTCGAGTTCGAGTGCGGTCATCGAAAGCGGAATCGCGTTAAGAAGGGTCTGGCTTGCCATCGCGCCCTGGACGTCCGCCTGCTGCTTCATCGATTCGTAGACGATCCGCTCGTGCGCTGCGTGCATATCGACCATGACCAGACCGTGACGATTCTGGGCCAAAATATAAACGCCATGACACTGGGCCAGTGCAAATCCCAACGGGTGTTCTTCGTTCCCGGAAATAGGGGCGTGCGCCTGCGACCCCGATGAGACCGAGCGGAACGGGCGCGGGAAGGCGGTTGGCTCCGCGGCGAATAGTCTTGAGGCGGACACGGACCCTTGAACCGGCGGCAATGCCAGCTCACGAGACACCATGGGCGACCAGGCGCTTGGCGTCTGCGCCGTCGACATGACAGGATCAGACGATCGGGTGTCGATCGAACTGGCGAGCGCCTCTCGAATCGCGCGCGCCACGGCTTGATGAACGGCCTGACTTTCCCGAAAACGAACTTCGCTTTTCGCGGGGTGGACGTTGACGTCGACGAGCGTTGGATCGATCTCCAGCGCAAGCACGAAGGCAGGCTGCCGATCGCCGTGCAGTACATCGCTGTAGGCACTGCGAACGGCATGCATGAGCACCCGGTCGCGAACAGATCGACCATTGACATAAAAGTACTGGTCATCGGCACGCGCGCGTGACTGGGTGGGGGATGCAAGCCAGGCACGAATCCGCATGGGTCCAGCCTGTGTATCGACCCGTCGTAGGTGTTCCGCACCGAGATCAAGCACCTGAAGGATTCGGCTCTCCGCATCCCCTGCGGGATAGCGGACCAGGGCGCGGCCTTGGTGGCTTAGTAGCCAGCTGATCTCTGGCCGAATGAGCGCGATCTTCGTGACGGCGTCTTTGCAATGATTGAGTTCAGTGGCTGCAGATTTCAGAAACCGCTTGCGCGCCGGGACCTGGTCAAAGAGTCCCGCGACCTCGATGTGGGTGCCTTGGGGCCCCGAGGCGGGCGAGACTATCCAGCGTCCTTCGTGATTATCGATGCGCATCGCGTGCGCGCTGTCGGCTGTCTTACTTGTAATCGCCATTCGGGAGACTGATCCAATGGCTGCGAGCGCTTCGCCGCGAAATCCATGGGTGAGCACCTGAGCAAGATCGTCGAGCGAGGCAATTTTGCTTGTTGCGTGCCGCGCAACAGAAAGGGGAAGTTCGTCGGGGGGGATTCCAGCCCCGTCGTCTCGGATGCGGATGCTTCGCGACCCACCGTCATCGAGCTCCACAGAAATAGACTGGGCCCCTGCATCGATTGCATTTTCGAGTAGCTCTTTAACGACCGATGCCGGTCGTTCGACTACCTCGCCCGCGGCAATCTGGCTAATCAGGGCATCTGGAAGAAGACGAATAGGCATGAGTCAAAGTGGCGCAAAGATGTTAAGCAGAGAAGCCTACATCATGCGGGACTTCGCCAGCGGAGGGTTGGCGCGGAAATAGCGTCGAATGCCTGCAAGCAGCGCCTGGGCCATCTGCTCTTGGTAGTCCTCATCTTTGAGTTTCGCCTCCTCATCGGGGTTACTGATGAAGGCGGTCTCTACCAATACCGACGGAATCTCTGGCGCCCGCAAGACCGCAAAGCCGGCCTGCTCGACCTGTGTCTTGTGAAGGGTATTGATGCCACGGATTTCCTGCAGCATGGCGCGCCCAAGTTTCAGCGAATCTTTGATTTGTGCGGTGGTGGACATATCGAGCAAGACCTCCGCAATGGCGCGCTCCTTGTGTCGGATATTTAACCCACCTACCAGGTCGGCACTATTTTCTTTATTGGCCATCCATCGGGCGGCAGCGCTCGATGCGCCTTTCTCTGACAGCGCGTAGATCGATGATCCTCGCGCCGTCGGCGAGATCCAGGCGTCCGCGTGAATGGAGACAAACAGGTCTGCCTGGACCCGGCGTGCACGCTGGACGCGAACATGGAGCGGTACAAAATAATCACCGTCTCGGGTGAGATAGGCCCGCATATTGGGCTCTTCATCAATGATGCGCTTTAACCGCCGAGCTATATTCAGAACAATGTCTTTTTCAAATGTCCCACGCTTTCCAATGGCTCCGGGGTCCTCGCCGCCATGTCCTGCATCGAGTGCGATCGTCACGAGTCGATCGACCACGGGCCGTCGATCGCGGCGTGTTGGTGGCGCGTTGGGGTCCGTGAGACTGGGGGCACGCGCCACGGCGGGGGGTGTCGCCTGGGCCCTTTCATACGAGGCAAGAAAGCGCATCAGTGGGTCGTCATCAACCGCGGAGAAAAGATCAATGACAAGACGGTTTTGATACTGCGCGATCGCTGGAAGACTGAAGACTTCGGGACGAACCTCTTGCTTTAAGTCGAACACGATACGAACGGTTCTGGCCTGATACTGCGCTACTCGCACCTGTTGAATGTACGGGTCCGTGCCTGCAACGCGAGCAGTGAGTCCATTGAGTGCACCTGTCAGCGTGACATCTTCAAGATCCATCACGAAGCGGAGTGGGTTTTCAAGAATCCGTGTGGTGTACCGAAGTGTCTCTGTCTGATGTTCAAGCGTGATTCGTGTGTAGTCTCGGCTTGGCCAGACACGGACCGCCATGATTTCCGCGGCGAGCGTAGGGCTCGACCGCAGACCAATCAGTAAGGTTGCTCCTGTCGAGAGGAGCAGATGACGGCGCTGTTGGGAACGCATGAAGGAAGACAACCTAGGTCAGGTGTTCTCAGAGAGTCTCTGAACTGACTCTCGCCAAACGGCAAGGCTGGGACTGAAATCGATGGCATCCGATGGACGACCCATGACGAACCGTAGCTGTCTTGGGCCGTCGGCCTGATCAGGGAAAGCCCAGTCGATCCATAGCTCGACGTGAGGAGGGGGAAGTCCCGACGCATGTTCAGGCCACTCTACGAGGATCACCGCGGACTCCGTCATGATGTCGCGCAGGCCACCCCCTTGCCAGGCCAGCGGGTCGGTCTGGCGATAGAAGTCCAGATGATGGAAGGTGATGCTGTCATGGTCATAGGACTCCACCACACTGAAACTTGGGCTTTTAATGCGCCCCTCGATGCCACAAGCGCGCAGAAATGCGCGCACCCATGTGGTTTTGCCAGCCCCTAAGTTCCCGTGAATGTAGATTCTGCAGGCACCGCCGTTTGAGGCATGCATGGCCTGCGTCACCATCGCTGCCGTCGCGGCCGCGGTCGACGCAGCGGCCGATTCCCCGACCTTGGTGACGGAGACGTCGAGCAGTGAGGAGGGATTTTGGCTCATACTTTCGCGCATGACGGACGATAGACAGGACCTCATTCTAATGGCCAAGTCGCTGGGTTTCCGTCGACTTGGCGTCGTCGATCTTGATGCGAAAGACAGCCTGTCAGACGCGATGGTTCCCTTTCGTGACTGGCTTGCAAAGGGATTTGCGGGGGAGATGGACTATCTTGCGCGCAATACCGATCTTCGCGAGTTCCCGGCAGGGCTGCTTCATCGTCCCGCAGTGCATCTGCGGGCGATCGTCGTGGCGATGGACTATCTGGCGGATCTCGGTGAGGCCTCGGCGTCATCGACGGCTGCGGGCTGGCAGCGGGATCACTTTGCGTCACTTGAGCAGCCGTCTCGTGCTGTGGTCTCAGTCTATGCGCGTGGAAGGGACTATCACAAAGTGCTTCGGCGGCGATTGACGCAGCTTGCCGAACAGCTCGACCAACGCGCTGCGGGTCAGTATCAGTTTCGGGCCTGCGTTGACTCTGCCCCTGTCTTGGAGGTCGAGTTGGCTCGCCGCGCCGGGCTTGGTTGGCGAGGGAAACATACGCTGCTGCTCAACCGAGAACAGGGATCGATGTTTTTTCTCGGGGTGCTGCTGACCGATATGCCACTGGCGGCGCGTGAGTTTGCGCCCTTACCGGTAAGTGCGCCGCAAGGACATTGTGGAAGCTGCACTAAGTGCCTGGATGTCTGCCCAACCGCGGCCTTTATCGGCCCTTATCAGCTCGATGCGCGCCGCTGTATTTCGTATCTCACGATCGAGCACCCTGGGGTCATCGATCCGGCGCTACGCCCACTGATGGGGAATCGTATCTACGGCTGTGACGACTGTCAGGCGATCTGCCCTTGGAACCAATATGCCCAGCAGGCGACCTTGCCGGATTTTGATGTTCGGCATGGACTTGACGATGCTGATCTGATCACGCTCTTTGCCTGGAGTGCATCCGACTTTCAGACACGCCATCAAGGCAGTGCAATTCTGCGGATTGGCTATGAACGCTGGCTCAGAAACATTGCGATCGCGATGGGGAACAGCCTGCAGTCTGCATCCTGTACTGAGCCGCTTCGTAGCCAACTTCGGACGGCATTGGCGACCCGTCAAGACGATCCCTCTGCGCTCGTGCGCGAACATGTGCGATGGGCTCTATGGGAAGGCACGCAGTAACGCGTACCACCCTGTAATGGTGGCCATCGACACCAGGGTCGATATGGAGACCATGCCTGCGGCGAGGGGGCCATTGCCGCCCATCCGCGCCGCTAGGATGTAGGCGCTGGTTGCGGTGGGCAGTGACGCAAACAGGACGGCGATATCACGTTGGGTTCCAGAGATGTCGAGCCACCAGCACAAGGCCCATGTCACGCCCGGTAGCGCGATCAGTTTGATGCTGGTGACGGCAATGGTTTGAATCTGTCCTGCACGATTCGTAATTCCGGAGAAGCTTAAACCTGCACCGACGCAGAGCAGCCCGAGTGCGAGTGAAGCCGAGCTTGCGCGATCTAAGATGGTCGTAATGAGATCGGGGGGCATCATGCCTAACAGGTTTAACGTGAGCCCAATGGCCGTAGCAATGACCAGAGGATTGCGGGAGAGCTCTTTGAAGAGCTTGATGGGATGGAAACTGTCAGCAAGGAAAAAGACGGCAAGGAAGTTTGCCAACGGTACCGATAGGCTGAGCAGCACTGCGGTGATGGCGAGTCCTTCGCTTCCTGCCGCCCGCGCGGCAACCGCAAAGCCGATGTAGGCATTAAAGCGAAAGGCGCACTGAATTCCAGAGGCCCAGTCACTGCGACTCACGCCGGGGATCCAACGGGTGAGGATGCCAAGGCCCGCCGCGATCACCATGCCGAGCAGCGTGATCTGAACAACAAGCCCCGTCTGCCCTGAGCTCAGGTCGCTGCGGGTAATGGCTGCAATCAGCAGGGCCGGCAACAAGACGAAGTAGACCAGCTTCTCGGCTCCTTCCCAGAAGTCACGATGAAGCCAGCCAGAGCGCACCATCAAGAAGCCTGCGGCAATCATGGCGAAGTCAGGAAAAAGCAGGGAGAATCCGTTCATGGCAAATCAGAAGAAAAGTGTCTTGGCGATTGCCCCCGAAGATAGCGCAGAAATCGATCGATTTTGTGATGCGTTATGGCTCGAGGATGGTCTGTCGAAGAATACGCTTGCTGCCTACCGTCAAGACCTTCACGATCTTGCCTCCTGGTTGTTTGGGATGGGTGGTGCTGGACTTGCACAGGCATCCTCGGAACAACTGAGCCGTTACTTCTCGGAGCGGTTTCGCAGCATCCGGGCGACGACCTCGAATCGACGCCTGTCTTCGATGCGTCGCTATTACGGCTGGCTGATGAATCAGGGGCGTCGCGCCGATGATCCTTGCCTGTTGCTCAAGAGTGCGAAGCGCCCGGCGCGATTTCCGAAGGCCCCCATCGAGGCGCAGGTCGACGCGCTACTCAATGCGCCTGATACGGAGACTGCTGCGGGGCTTCGTGATCGCGCGATGTTAGAGATGATGTATGCCGCCGGTCTTCGAGTGAGCGAGCTCATTCAGCTAAGAAGCGTGGATGTTTCCCTTAATGATGGAATTGTTCGTGTGATTGGCAAAGGAGATAAGGAGCGCCTTGTCCCGATTGGCGAGGAGGCCCTCAGCTGGTTGTCACGGTATCTGCAAACGTCTCGTGGCCTATTGTTATCAGGAAAAACAGCCAACGCCTTGTTTGTCACCGAACGCGCAGCGGCAATGACCCGGCAGGGCTTCTGGAAGATGATCAAGCGCTACGGGGTTAAGGCCGGCCTCCAGATGTCTCTCTCACCGCACACGCTTCGACACGCATTTGCCACGCATCTGCTCAACCATGGGGCGGATCTGCGCGTGGTGCAGATGCTGCTTGGTCATGCGGATATTTCGACAACGCAGGTCTATACCCACGTAGCCAACGACCGATTGAAGTCCATCCACGCAAAACATCATCCGCGCGCATAGAATCTCGGTATGTCTTTAGAACTGACGCTTGCACTTGCTGCACTCGCCTCGTACCTCTTAGGGTCTGTTTCTTTTGCCATTGTCGTCAGCCGTCTTCGGGGTATTGCAGATCCGCGTACCTATGGGTCTCAGAATCCGGGTGCGACGAATGTACTTCGCAGTGGGGATAAGGTCGCGGCAGTACTGACCTTGCTAGGAGATGCGGCCAAGGGGGTGGTGGCAGTGCTGGTCGTGCGCCAGGTGGTGACTCCCGTCCTTCCTGAATCCTTACATCTTGCGGCGGTCGCACTCGCGGCGATCGCGGTCTTTATTGGGCACCTTTATCCGATCTTTTTTCGCTTTCAGGGTGGGAAAGGGGTGGCGACAGCCTTTGGCGCATTGGTAGCGCTTGATCTGACGTTAGGCTTTGGCGTTGGCCTGATCTGGCTGGTGGTGGCCCGGGTGACACGGGTCTCTTCGTTAGCGGCCCTGACTGCCGCTGGGGCAGCACCGTTGATCACCTTGTGGCGTTATGACGTGACCGTCATCTTCTGGGCGGTCTTGGGTATTTCGGTCTTACTCATCATTCGCCACAAGCAAAACATTGCCGCGTTGCTCGCCGGTGAAGAGAAGGCGTTTAAGAAAAAGTCTTAAGCGGGATTAATTTGATGTAACGGCCAACGCGGACGCACGGTAAAGGCCCCCGCCTCCGTACGATTCTGTTGGCTAAGTGCACGAAGACCGCCGGCCCAGGCAATCATCACGCCGTTATCGGTACACAGGCTCGGCGCTGGAAAGATCACGCGGCACTGTTGTGTCTGTTCTAGCTGTTTCAGGCGCGTCCTGAGGGCAAGGTTGGCGCCGACTCCCCCCGCGATGACGAGCTGCCGAATGCCGGTTTCGGCAATGGCGCGTTCTGTTTTGTGCATCAGGACATCGACGATGGCCTGTTGAACGCTCGCCGCCATATCGGCGCGGGCCTGGTCATCTAAGGCGTGCGCTGCTTTGAGTTTCTGAACATGGGTGAGCACTGCGGTCTTGAGCCCAGCAAAACTAAAGTCCAGGGTTGGGCGCTTTGCGAGTGGCCTTGGCAGATCGAATCGCCTGGGGTCACCTTTTAACGCCCATTTGCCGATTTCGGGCCCACCGGGATAGCCAAGCCCCAAGAGCTGCGCACTTTTATCAAACGCTTCTCCAGCGGCGTCATCAATCGTCTCTCCAAGCAGTGTGTAGCGACCGAGTCCGTCGACCCGCATGAGCTGGGTGTGTCCGCCACTGACGAGTAACGCGAGAAATGGAAAGACCAGGTCTTGTGCCTCTGGCTCCAAGAGCGGGGAGAGCAGGTGGCCTTCCAGATGGTGCACGCCGATCACTGGCTTGTTGCAGGCGAAGGAAAGCCCCTGGGCGACGCTGGCGCCGACGAGCAAAGCACCGGCAAGCCCCGGCCCCTCGGTGAAGGCGATCAGGTCAATATCTGACCACCTCAGCGCGGCCTCACTCAATACCTGCTGGGTAAGGGGGGCGAGTCGGATCACATGATCACGGGAGGCGAGCTCTGGCACGACACCCCCGTAGGCAGCGTGAAGCGAGATCTGACTGTGCAGGGCTTGAGCGAGAATTTCCCCCCGGGCGGGCGCCCGATTCGAAGCCCCTGGCTCGGCCGGTTTCGAAATGCGAACCAGGGCCACCCCTGTCTCATCGCAGGAGGTCTCGATTCCTAGAACGATCAGGGGTTTTGATGTGTCCCCTTTTGAAGGGGGCGCCGGATTGGGGTCTGTTCGGTTTGTCACTTGCCAGAAAGCCTTGAGTTCGCGATACTTATGGGTTCCCTGCCACTATTTTTTGACTGGAAGAAATTCTAAATGCCTGTTGTTCGCGTGAAAGAAAATGAGCCCTTCGAGGCCGCCCTCCGTCGCTTTAAGCGCACGATCGAGAAGATTGGTCTTCTGACCGAACTGCGTGCGCGTGAGTTCTATGAGAAGCCCACCGCGGAGCGCAAGCGTAAAAAGGCAGCTGCCGTTAAGCGCCACTATAAGCGCGTTCGCAGCATGATGCTTCCCAAGCGCAAGTACTAATTGAGCGTTAAAGAACAACTCCAGGAAGACATCAAGTCCGCGATGCGGGCTAAAGAGTCGGACCGTCTCACGACGCTCCGACTTTTTTCTGCGGCCATCAAGCAAAAAGAAGTCGATGACCGCATCCTCCTCGACGATGCCGCAGTGTTATCGGTACTCGAGAAAATGATCAAGCAGCGTAAGGACTCGATCAGTCAGTTCCAGGCGGGCGGCCGTCAGGATCTGGTGGATAAGGAACAGGCCGAACTCGCGGTCTTATCGGCCTACCTTCCGGCGCAGCTCTCAGAAACGGAAGTGATCGCCATCATTGATACGGCCATTGGGTCCACTGGGGCTGCAGGCCCCCAGGATATGGGCAAAGTGATGGCGGTGATCAAACCCCAGCTCGCTGGCAAAGCGGACATGGGGGCAGCCTCTGCCCTGTTAAAGGCCAGACTCGCCAAATAACGGTTGGCTGCGCCGACGGCGCGGCAGTTCTCGGCGCGTACACTAGCGTCATGATCCCCCAGCAATTTATTGACGACTTGCTTCGACGCGTCGATGTCGTCGAGGTGGTGGGTCAGTACGTCCAGCTGAAACGTGCGGGTGCTAATTATTCTGGGCTATGCCCATTTCACACTGAGAAGTCTCCCTCTTTTTCGGTGAGTCCCTCAAAGCAGTTTTATCACTGCTTTGGTTGTGGTGCGCATGGCACTGCGCTGGGGTTTCTGATCGAACATCTGGGGCTTCCGTTCCCGCAGGCGGTGGAAGATCTGGCGCGACGGGTAGGACTCGAAGTCCCGCAAGAAGCGAACCCAATTGACCCTGCCGTCAAGAAAAAAGAAACCGACTATCGTGCTCGACTGCGGGACCATCTGCTGGAGGCCGCTAAGTTTTATCAGCGTCGGTTAAAGGATTCCCCTCAGGCGATCGAATACCTCAAGAACCGAGGGGTTTCGGGTGAGATTGCTGCGCGATATCACCTCGGGTATTCACCATCAGGGTGGCAGCCGCTTCAGTCCGTCTATGGCGATTACGCCTCAAAGGATCTTGTCGATGCTGGGCTTGTCATTGAAGGCGATGCGGGGAAACGCTACGACCGCTTTCGTGATCGCATCATGTTTCCGATTCTCAGTAACCGTGGCGAGGTCTTGGGGTTCGGTGCGCGAACGCTCGGCAATGATGAGCCGAAGTATCTCAACTCTCCTGAGACCCCTGTGTTTTCAAAGGGCTACGAACTCTACGGTGTGTTCGAGGCACGACCACTTATCCGAGAGTTGGGTCAGGTCTGGGTGGTAGAAGGCTACATGGATGTGGTTGCACTGGCCCAGCACGGACTGGGTCATGCGGTTGCAACGTTGGGCACCGCAACGACGCCTGCCCATCTGCAGCAGTTACTCCGATTGAGTGATCATGTGGTCTTCATGTTTGATGGGGATAAGGCAGGTCGGCGCGCGGCTGCTCGTGCACTGGAGACAGCACTTGCATTTGCGTCAGAAAAGAATCGACTGGATTTTGTCTTTCTCCCTGAGGAGCATGATCCCGACAGTTTTGTCCGAGAACATGGTGCGGATGCCCTTCGGGACTGGGTCGCAAAGGCCAAGCCGTTGTCTGCATTTCTCCTGGATGTGGCCTGCGAGGGACAGCAGTTGGAATTTGCAGAGGGTCGCGCGGCCTCGACCGCAGAGGCCAAGCGATTGCTGCAGATGATGCCTCCGAATGCCCTGCGTGCCCAGATTGCCCGAGAAGCGGCCCGGCGCTTTGATGCGACCGATGCCGCCTTAGGGTCTGGTCCCGCCAACATCGCGTCTGCTGAACGTGTCCCCGCCCCGAAAGCGGATCGCAAATCTGGCCAGTCGTGGACCAAATCGGCCCCGCCCCCGATTCGCCTTCCCCGGCCGGTGATTCGTCCGCTGACGGAGCGGGTGCTGCAGATTCTGGTGCGACAGCCGTCCTGGTGTCGGGAACTCGACGCAGAATTCGCCGAGGATCTCGATCCCGCTCAGCTCGCCTTGCTTCGCTGGATTGAGGATCGGCTTCCCCCGCAGGGCGACGTCCCTTTTGCGGTACTGCATGAGGCGGCACTGGCCGAGGGGCGCGAGAAAGGGCCGGAGGCCGTTCGGCTGTTTTTGAAGCTCTCCAAACCCGATCCTGCCTTGGACGCGCTCATGGAAAATGAGCCGAAAGCGCTTCGGCTTGAGCTGACACGAGCGCTTACCCGGCTTCGCGTCAGGGCACTCGAGGAGGCGGCATCTCGCCTAGCGCTCGAGGCGGCGTCCAATCCCCAGGCGCTCGCCACCTTGCAACAGGTCAGAAGCCAGATTCAGGCCTTGAAGGCGGGCTTAACGCAACCCTGAAAATTTTCCATAACCTATTGATTTATTAGGTTCTATTTTTGGTAAAATCGAGGGTTCCGCCTTTAGCCGAAGGATGTAGACCCTGTGAGCAAATCCAGCAAATCGCCAGCCAAAAAAGCCCCAGCAAAGAAGACCTCGGTTGTCGCGAAAAAAGCGAGTGCCAAGCCGGTCAAAAAGCCTGTGGCTAAGCCGACCAAACCTGCAGCGAAAAAGCCGGTGAAGGTTGCCGCGAAGGCGCCTGCAAAAAAATCGCCTGCGAAGACGCAGCTAAAAGCCAAAACCACCAAGACGTCTGCATCGAAGACCCTGGTGAAGAAGCCAATGCCAAAGGGCGCGAGTAAAGCTGCAAGTAAAGGCGTAGGCAAAGTCGCAGCAAAACCGGCGGTCAAGCCGCTTGCCAAACCGGCGTCGAAGCCGGCCGCCAAGCCTGCTGCGAAGAAGGCTGCCGCAAAGCCAGAACCAAAGAAAAAACTCGCTGGGAAAGCGACGGCCGGATCGAAGCCAGCACCAAAAGGAACGGTTGCAAAGACGCCTGTATCGAAAGCGACCTCAACAAAAGGGGCGCCTGCACCGACCAAAAAGGGTGCTCCCGCAAAAGGGGTTGTGGCTAAGCCCGAGGTAAAGCCTGCGAAGAAAGATGACAAAAAATCGCCGCCTGCAAAGGAAGCGAAGAAGCTGCTCGTCACTGCCGCTGAGGACAAGAAGAGCAAAGCAAAAGCGAAGGAGGCGGTGAAGGAAGAAGCGGCCCCGAAGCCGGTGAAACCGAAAGGCAAGCCCGGTCGTCCACCGAAGAAATCACCGGAGCAGATTGAGGCCGAGGCCAGTGGGCTAGATGATTCCGTGCTGGACGACGGTGAGGGTGGCGACATCATGGAGCCACCTCCGCCGCCGAAGAAGGGTTCGGCGCGTCGGGCGCGCGATCGCGTTCTGAAGGAATTCTTACCTGCGGGGGGTGCAGTAACGCCCGAAGAGTTAGAGGCTCGTAAGACGAAGCTGAAGACCTTGTTCAAGCTTGGGAAAGAGCGTGGGTATCTCACGTATTCCGAGATTAACGACCATCTTCCTGAGAACGTGGTCGAGGCCGAGCAGATCGAGACAATTGTGGCGACCTTCAGCGACATGGGGATTGCTGTTTACGAGCAAGCCCCCGACACTGAAACGCTATTACTGACGAGCAATGCACCTGCATCTGATGACGATGATGCAGAAGAGCAGGCAGAAGCGGCGCTGCAGACGGTCGACTCGGAATTTGGTCGCACCACCGATCCCGTTCGGATGTACATGCGTGAGATGGGAACCGTTGAGCTCTTGACGCGTGAGGGTGAGATTGTCATTGCCAAGAAGATCGAAGAAGGTCTTCGCGATATCGTGACCGCAATCTCGGCCTGTCCTGTCACCATCAGTGAAGTACTCGACTGTGCCAATAGGATTCGCGAAGGCACGATGCCGATCAGTGATGTGGTTGACGGCATCGTTGACCCGAATGCGCCGGAAGAGGATTTGCTCTCTTCGACCGAGGCCGAGTTTGCTGCAATCGAGGCTTCTGAAGAGGTCGATGACGATGGCGCAGCCGCAGCAGCAGCAAATTCCGCTCGTCTAGAAGAGCGTAAGGTTGCTGCGCTTGAGAAGTTTGACGTGATTCAAAAGGCCTTCGATAAGATGATCAAGGCGGTCGAATCTGATGGCTATAAGTCACCGGCTTACGACAAGGCACAAAAGACGATCAGCACCGAATTCATGGGGCTTCGTTTTACGGCCAAGATGGTGGAGCGTCTCGCCGATACGCTGCGGGCCCAGGTGGAAGATGTTCGCAAGATTGAGCGCAAGATCCGCGCGATTGCAGTCGATCGCGTGGGCCTGAGCCAGGACTGGTATATCAAAGAGTTTCCGGGCAATGAGACGAACTTAGATCTCTTCACCAAACAGGTGCCGGTCACGCCTGCGATGGCGCCGCTGTTACAGCGCAACCTTCCCGCCCTTCAGGAAGAGCAGCAAAAGCTGATCGACCTGCAGAAGAAGGTGATCCTGCCGTTGGTTGACCTGCGCGAGATCCACAAGCAGATGACCGCGGGTGAGCGCAAAGCGCGTGCCGCGAAGAAAGAGATGACCGAGGCAAACCTGCGTCTCGTGATTTCGATTGCGAAGAAGTACACGAATCGTGGCCTTCAGTTCCTGGATCTGATCCAGGAGGGCAATATCGGTCTGATGAAGGCGGTCGATAAGTTCGAATACCGTCGTGGTTATAAGTTCTCAACCTATGCCACATGGTGGATTCGTCAGGCCATCACGCGTTCGATTGCCGATCAGGCCCGTACGATCCGTATTCCGGTCCATATGATCGAAACGATCAACAAGATGAACCGGATTTCGCGTCAGATTCTGCAGGAGACTGGCAAGGAGCCTGACCCTGCAACGCTGGCGATCAAGATGGAAATGCCGGAAGACAAGATTCGGAAGATTCTGAAGATTGCGAAAGAGCCGATCTCCATGGAGACCCCAATTGGAGATGATGACGACTCTCATCTTGGCGATTTCATCGAGGACACGAATACGGTTGCGCCGATGGAAGCCGCACTTCAGGACTCGATGCGCGATGTGGTGAAAGAGGTACTTGACTCGCTCACGCCGCGCGAAGCAAAGGTACTGCGCATGCGTTTTGGCGTGGAGATGGCCACTGACCACACGCTCGAAGAAGTGGGCAAGCAGTTTGATGTGACGCGTGAGCGTATTCGCCAGATCGAGGCCAAGGCGCTCCGGAAGCTGCGGCACCCGAGCCGAAGTGACAAGCTAAAGAGCTTTTTAGATACGCTGTAAACACCAGGCCCGGGAAACCGGGCCTCTTCACATCTGCGCACCTGTTTGAATTGCCGAGATCACACTAGCTTGCGTCGAACTGACTTGCTTTAAGTCCTTGAATAGGGGCGTAGAAGGCTTTGACCGCTGCCATATCGACTTCAATATCGCCGGTGGTCACCAGCACTGGGCCGAGCCCAGCTTCCTTCTTTCTGTGATCCATGTAGCCCATGACAAAGGGGACGCCGGCGCCCTGGGCAATGAAATAAAAACCGGTCTTCCATATCTTGACTTTGCTGCGGGTGCCTTCTGGTGGAATCATGAGCAGCAGAGGCCCCTGATGCTGGGAGAAGCCTTCCACAGCGGAGGCCACTAGATTCTGTGAGCGACTGCGGTCTACGCCGATGCCACCGAGCCAACGCATGAGCCCCCGGACGGGGAACTGAAAGAGGCTCGCTTTCCCGAGCCAATACGGCCGAATTCCCAGCACGAAGCAGGCCATCAGGCTGTAAGGCAGGTCCCAGTTGCTGGTGTGTGGCGCAGCGATCAGGATCGCTTTGGGACTTCCCTCAGGGAGATGGCCCACGATCTTCCAGCCTAGCAAACGCAGACAGGCCTTCGAAAATACCCGCAGCAGTGGTGTTATCAAAGGAGTATTAAAAAGCGTGTGATGGGCGGGCTGAAAGGCGCTGGTGGTCTGCATGGCGAGAAGGATGCCATAAACCTCTACAATTTCGCCTGGGGGCCGTTAGCTCAGTTGGTTAGAGCAGAGGACTCATAATCCTTTGGTCGCTGGTTCGAGTCCAGCACGGCCTACCACCTACAGTGTTGCTCTATCGGAGATCTATCGTTATCAATCTGCTGTTCGCCCGCCTGGGTGATCGAGTCGCCGAGATTTCTCAAATCACATTAGACCTCGCAGGAGACGCCATTGAACCTTGCCGCAGTTGAAATCAAGGCCTTCGTGCCGGCATCAGACTTTGTTTTATCGAAAGATTTTTACGCCGCACTCGGGTTCGAGATACCGTGGTCATCAGAAGACATGGCCTACATCCGGCATGGACAAACGAGTTTTCTCCTTCAGGCCTTCAATGAGCCCGAGTTTATTAAGAACTTCCAGATGCACCTTCTGGTCGAGAACGTGGACAACTGGCACCGTCATGTTGTTTCCTCGGACATCGCTGCTCGTTACAGAGTTGAGATTGGTGAACCACAAGACCAGCCATGGGCAATGCGCGACTTCACAATGTTTGATCCCAGCGGCGTACTTTGGCGCGTTGCACAGAATATTCCACGCAAAGATCGGGCATGAGTGGTCGGACAAGGACTCCGTTGACCGCTAGTGCGTTCGGCGATCTTTTCGAACAGGAACAAGACCTATGATTATCCTAAAGTGTACCGTTGTCTCGGTGATGTTCTGGATTGTTGCAGCGGCGCAGGCAGCGACGCCAATTCCTGTTCCTTTCGGGGCAGCAGAAGATAAGAATTCGCCAACGTTTTCTCTTCTGTACGAGTATGAAAAGGCGCGGGCGACCATGGTCGTGATCTTAGGTGGAGAGGGTCGAATTGGCGTGCACGAGAAAACAAGAGGCACAAAGACGCAAACCGCGCTGATGGCGACGCTCTTGGCAGAACCGACTTTCTCGCAAAATCCAATTAACGTCGTTATCTTTGATAGCCCTACGCCGCTGACGCCGGTCCATCTGCGCTCTGGTCCGGATCACCTTGATCGGATTCGATCGGTGATCTCTTTTTATAAGGCACGATATAACCATCCGATTGTCTTATTGGGCCACAGCAACGGTTCTACTAGTGTCTCGGAGTACGTCAACCGGTATGCTCAATCTCCCGAGATTGCGGGTTTGGTTGTGAGCGCGAGCAAAGCGGATCTTATGTTCAAGTCGTCGTTATCTATTCCAGTGCTTTTTCTGCATCATGCTGATGATCAGTGCCGTCTAACGATATTTTCATCAGCTAATCGAAATTTTGAGAGAGTCAAGGTACTCAATACCAAGTTCACGGGCATAGCCGTGGTGAGGGGCGGTGAATCATCGGGGGATCCTTGTCGAGATGGGAAGCATATGTATTTTGGTGCATATGATGAAGCGGCTCGGTTCGTTAATGACTTTATCCAGCAGCACGTGTTGGGCTCTTGAACTGACAAGATCGTGTTGGCTAATCGAATCACCTATTCGGGTTCTTACTAAGACGTAACTCTTAAACTTTGCCTTTTGGGTGTAGAAGCGTCACTGTCCTGGCGAGTATGATTTATGCGCAGCCTTTGCGCTGCTCATAAAAATAAAGCTAAGGAGACAACGATGGATAGTCAGAAGCGTGCGGCGATGAAGTTGGGAGTAGCTGCTGTTGGTGCAACCTTGTTAGCGAGATCTGAAAACGCGGAGGCAAGTACACCAAAAACCCCATTTCAGATTAAACCGACTTACATTCCGATTGCGAATAGCAAGGAGATGTTTCCGGTTCGCCGGATTTATTGTATTGGCCGCAATTACGCGGCACATGCACGAGAGATGGGGTCGGATCCAACGCGTGAGCCGCCTTTCTTTTTTCAGAAACCCACGGATGCGATTCAGTACGTTGCACCGGGAACAGTTGGTGATCATCCCTACCCATCACTGACTAAAAATTACCACTATGAAGTTGAGTTAGTTGCGGCTTTGAAGTCTGGTGGGCGGGATATCCCGATGGATAAGGCGCTAGACCACGTGTACGGGTATGCCTTAGGCTTGGATATGACTCGACGTGACTTGCAAAGGGCCATGGGGGATCAGAAAAAACCCTGGGAGATCGGAAAATCTTTTGATCGATCTGCTCCGATTGGGCCGCTGCATACCCTAGCCCAACTCGGTGGCCATTTTACTAAAGAGACGATTTCACTCGCCGTTAACGGTCAGGTTAAGCAATCAGCCACACTTGCCCACATGATCTGGTCTGTTGCTGAACAGATTTCGAAATTATCTGAGGCAAACGAGCTCTTTCCCGGAGATATCATTTATTCGGGGACGCCAGAGAATGTTGGTCCTGTTGTCAAAGGTGATGTAATTGTTTGCAAATTGGAGAAACTTCCCGATCTGTCGATCAAGATCATTTGAAATTTTTCTGTATAAGTAAAAACGAGTGCCATTCTCAGCGTTTGTTGGGGATGGTGCTCGTTGTCTGAAGAAATGACGGTACCAAACACGCGACTTGATCAGCTGATTGCGCACTATGCGCTGAGCCACCAGCATCCGACCAATGAAGCGATTCATTGTGTTGCGGTGCCGGTGATTATGTTGACGTTGCTGGGATTGTTATATGCAATTCATCCGTTCGTCTTTGCACTATTTCTGGCTGCAAGCTTTGTGTATTACGCAAGGCTATCGCTTCGGGTATTGATCTTGATGGTCATTTGGTCTGCACTTTTGACAGCGCTTATTGTCTTGATGGGCGATCTACGGATTTTGATCTGCATCACACTTTTTATACTGGCCTGGATTGCACAGTTTGTTGGTCACAAGATTGAGGGTCGCAAACCGTCGTTTTTTGAAGATCTACAGTACCTCTGGGTAGGGCCGTTATTTGTGGCTAGGGTAGTGATGGCCCGCTACGGAAAGTTTTTCTAGGGGCGGGCTACGGGCCAAGAGTATCGCTTACTGCTTTAGCTGTATTTCATTTGACGAATACCAGGCGGCGAGGTCTTGTATATCCTGATCCGTCAGAGATTTTGCGATCACATTCATTACCGGATTCTGTCGTTTGCCATTCCGGTAGTGCTGTAACTGCTCGGCCAGGTAGATGACCGGTTGTCCTGCGATGTGAGGAAATCCTGGACTTGAGGCAATACCGTTCGGTCCATGACAGACGACACAGGACTGCGACTTCTTCTTCCCTTGCTCGGGATTGCCGGAGGCCTGCACAGTGCTTGCAACGATAAGTCCAATCATTGCGGGGAAAAGATAATAGATTTTTGCCATAAATACTCCGAACACAACATAAAACAAGGGAGGCGAAACGCCTCCCTTGTCGCCTTTGTGGGCCAGTTACTTCTTGTCTTCGCCTACGTAGGAGATCCGATAGATTGCCCCGGCAAAGTCGTCAGAGACTAGCAGAGAGCCATCCTTCATCACCGCAACATCGACCGGACGGCCGCGATACAAGCCTGTATCGGGATCAAGGAACCCTGATGCGAACACTTCCATCTTTCCGGCTGTGCCGTCTGCCTTCAGTGGTACAAATTGGACCTCTGCACCAGATGGTTTTGTACGATTCCACGAGCCGTGCGCCGCGACGAAAATCCCTCCCTGATATTTCGCGGGGAACTTCTTGCCGGTATAAAACGCCATTCCAAGCTGGGCCTGATGGGCTGGGAATTCCACCTGTGGCTTGGTCCAGCTTGCGGGCGCAGTCATCCCCTTGAGGTCTGGGGCTGCGGCAGTTCCGGCAATCTGAATGTTATTCCCGTGGATGTAGGGATATCCGAAGTGCTCCGCGCCACCTTTCTTGGTGATTCGATTGAGCTCTCCCGGGGGAATATCGTCTCCCATGCCATCGGTCTGGTTGTCTGTGAACCAGACCACACCATCTTTGGGATTAATGTCCATGCCGACGGAGTTACGAACCCCCACCGCCACTACTTCGCGCTGGCTACCGTCGAATGCATTCATTCGGATGACGCCGCCAATTCCAAGCTTCTCATAGAGCGCAACTTTATCGCGCGGCTGGACGTTGTAGGGCTGGCCAAGCGTGATGTAAAGCTTCCCATCCTGCCCAATTCGGCAGGTCCGAGCCCCGTGGTTAAACGACTCTTCTTCTACAGGAATCAGCTTACCTTGTGGCACGACTTCAATCACAGCGACATCGGGTCCTTCGTAGAAGAACTCCGCTGCTGGGAAATTCAGCACGCGATTATGCTCAACGACCAATAAGAAACCATCTTTGGTCCAGCACACCGCATTGGGATTAGTAAACTTTAGCGAGGGTGCAAACGATTTGACTTCGTCGGCGACCCCGTCGCTGTTTCTGTCAGTGACGGCCCAAACGGTTGTCTTCCGGGTTCCAACAAAGAGCATATTGGTCGAAGGCGCAACCGCCATGTGACGTGCGTCTGGAACAATGGCAAAGAGGTCGATCTTGAAACCAGGGGGCAGCTTTACTCGTTTGAGATTCTCCCTAATCGCTGCTGCATTTTTGCCCTCTTGCGGGACGACAGGAATATTTAAATCAGTGGTTGCAACTTTGAACTGCTTTAAGGCGCTTAGATTGTCGGGCCGCGCCTGGGCCATCACTGCTGTTGATAATCCTGCAGCGACAAGCGCAATAGTGATTTTTGAAAGCTTCATGTTGTCTCCTGAAAGTTTTTATTAGAAGGTTGTCCAACAGCACTATTAGATTATTCAGTCTTGCGCAGATCTAGTTGCAACGCGTCATATTTCGCTGTAACCATTTGAAACTAGGGAATTCCCTAGATCATGCGGCATGTTGCAAGATATGCAATGCCCTCTAACGGCAAGTTGCGGCAAGTAGTAGCGCTTGTAATTTATGCTCTATATCAACGGATAAGCGGAATTCATCATGATTGACCATTTAGACCATCTTGTTTTAACAACTGCAAATGAGTCTGCATGCATCGACTTCTACGTACGCGTAATGAGGATGCGGCTTGAAACATTTGTCGGTGGCACACCTCCCGTGGAACGTAAGGCGTTTCAGTTCGGTCATCAAAAGATTAATCTGCATATCAAGGGCCGAGAGTTTGAACCCAAAGCCGAGCTTCCAACGCCGGGATCTCTGGACCTGTGTTTTATTGCAAGTACCTCCCTAGACGAGGTGATTACGCATCTGAATAACGAGCGCTGGCCGATTGTTGAAGGCCCCGTAATGCGCACGGGTGCGCGATCGAAGATTCGTTCAGTCTATGTTCGGGATCCTGATCTGAATCTCATTGAGATCAGTGAGGAAGTCAGGTAGCCTGAGGACCCGTTAGAAGACACCGCGATTCATGTCGCGCCACGCTTTCACACAACTAGACGTCTTTTCGGATCGTCCGTTATTCGGCAATCCTTTGGCGGTGATTCACGACGCTGATGATCTGACGGATGCTGAGATGCAGCGGTTTGCGCGATGGACTAATCTCTCTGAGAGCACCTTTTTATGTAAGCCGCAGGCCTCAGACGCGGACTATCGTGTGCGTATTTTTTCGCCGGTGCGAGAGCTGTCGTTTGCTGGCCATCCCACATTGGGGTCCTGCGCTGCCTGGCTTGCGCGGGGCGGCGTTCCGAAGCAACCCGGATTGATTGTTCAGGAATGTGGCATTGGCCTGGTTCGAGTCAAACAGATCGGGCAGCGATTTGCATTTGCTGCTCCGCCGTTACAACGGACTGGCCCTTTGGAGTCTTCATTAATTGATCAGATCGCCAGGGGGTTAGGCGTGACGCCTACGCAGATCCTGGGGCACCAGTGGGTAGACAATGGTCCCGGATGGTGTGCAGTGATGCTGGACTCTGCGGAGCGGGTGCTTTCGGTTCGTCCAGATGCTGCGGAAATTCGAGACCTCAGACTTGGGATCATTGGCCCAAGTCCGCCGGACGCGGGGGTTGATTTTGAGGTGCGTGCTTTCGTTGGGCCGTTAGGCGTTGCAGAAGATCCGGTGACCGGGAGCTTGAATGCTGGAATTGCTTCATGGTTAATCCCTGCAGGCCTTGCGCCAGTCCGTTACGTGGTGTCGCAAGGAACCGTCCTTGGTCGCGCAGGTCGACTCTACATTGATCAAGTTAGCGATGATATTTGGGTCGGGGGTGATGTGACGCCATGTGTTTCGGGACATGTTGTGCTTTAGGGAAGCCCCTCAGTCTTCCGGCCGCTTTGTGCGTATGCACATCATTAGACTTCTCCCTGTAAACAACAATAGGGAGGCAACATGTTTCGTCAAGGAGTAGGTCTCATTGCCGCAGTCATGGCGTCTGGTGTGATGGCGCAGCAGGCGGCGAATTCAAGTCAGAGCGCACCGCCTAAAGTCCCGTCAGGGCCGTTACCATCGGTGGCGCCGGAGAAAGCTGGATTCTCGAATGCCGGGCTCAATCGAATCGATCAGTTCTTTCAGCGTGAGATCGCTGCCAATCGCGTGCCTGGCGCGGTTGTCGCCATTGCGCGAGATGGAAAGCTGGTCTATTTCAAGGCGCATGGCTTTTTGGACAAGGCGGCACAGAAGCCCATGCCGAAAGACGCCATTTTTCAGTTGGCTTCAATGACTAAGATTATGACGAGCGTGGCAGGGTTGAGCCTCAATGAAGAAGGTCGACTACCGCTGAAGTCAACGCTCGACACTTATTTCCCTGCTTTCGCCAAGATGAATCATGGAGTCGTGTCTGCTTCCGGCGAGATCACACTTCAGCCTGCGAAGCCGATTTATATTCATGATCTCTATCGACACACATCAGGCCTTGCCTATGGCGGACGTGGAAACACAGCTGTGCATAAGTTGTATCCCGCTGGGTCGGCTGTCGCCGCGACACAGTTCACAGGGGATGAACTGATGGCGAAACTGAGTACGCTGCCGCTGTTGCATCAGCCGGGAACCGTATGGGACTACAGCCTCGCAACAGACGTCCTGGGACTCGTGATTGAGAAGGTGGAAGGCAAGCGACTCAATGATGTGATGAAGACTCGGATCTGGGACAAGGTGCGGATGCCGGATACGACATTTGATCTTCCCGCAGATAAGAGAGCGCGTATTGCACAGCCCTTGCCAATTGATCCGATCACCGGGAAGCCGCAGCGAATCGGAAGCCTTGATCCGAATGTGAAGAACAAGTTCGACTGCGGTGGCGCCTGCGCCTTTGGCACTGTGGGTGACTATCTCCGATTTGGCCAGATGCTGGTCAATGGCGGTGTGATCGATGGGAAACGGGTCTTATCGCCGAAAACTGTTGCTTTAATGACGTCTGATCATCTTGGATCAGCCATTAAGAACCAAGTTGCCGGAACTGAGCCACATCGTGACGGTTACGGCTTTGGTCTGGGTGTTGCCGTCCGGATGAACTCAGGCGTCGCATCCATCTCTGGATCGGTGGGTGAGTACAGCTGGAATGGTGCGAACGGCACGCAGTTCTTTGCGGATCCGAAAGAGCGTCTGGTTGTGGTGGTGGGAACCTCCGCACCTGGGGAAATTCGTAAGTACTATCGCGAGCAGATCAGTGCGCTGGTCTACGGTGCGATGACCGAACTCAAACAGTAATTGGGTTTAGTCTTAGCGAGTGTTTCGCAAGAGGGTCTGACCAATAGCGTCAGACCCTAAAACCCTACAGCTGCGCCGTCTCGACGGCTATCGCTTGCAGCGACATAGCCGTCTTCTAAATCCTCTGACAAACGCCAGATAAACTGTCCGGCACCAAAGTCCATATAAGGGTCTGCCTCGGGCTTAAGCTCGTGACCAAGGCGTCGAAGTCCATCGACTAACGCACGATCCATCGCGGGCTCGACATCAACCTCGAGACCACGATTGACTTTCCATCGGGGCGCGTCACAGGCGGTCTGAGGATTCTGATGAAAATCGACCATACGAATTAGCGTCTGAAGATGTCCCTGTGGCTGCATGTTTCCACCCATCACCCCAAAGCTCATCTGGGGCTGCCCATGCCGCATCAGAAACGCCGGGATGATGGTGTGAAACGGCCGTTTTCCTGGGGCAACACAGTTTGGGTGATGGGGGTCTACCGAGAATCCGTAGCCTCGATTCTGCAGTGATACCCCAACATCCGGGACGACGACACCCGAGCCAAAGCCCATATAGTTCGACTGAATAAACGAGACCATCATGCCGTGTTGATCTGCTGTCGTCAGATAGATGGTTCCGCCGGGTGGGGGGAGGCCATGTTCAAAGTTGGTCGCCTGATGATGCTTAATTCGCTTTGCGAGGGATTTGAGTCGATCGGTGCTTAAGAGGTCGTTAGCAGTGACTTGCGTCATGTATCGTGGATCAGCGACGTATTGGTAGACATCAGCGAAGGCCGCCTTCATCGCCTCAATCAATAGGTGCTGCGTTCGGACGGAGTCGACGGCAGTCTCTGCAAGATCGAATTCCGAGAGAATTCCCAACGCCATGAGCGCCGCGATCCCTTGACCATTTGGGGGAATCTCATGCAGTGTGACCCCGTGATAGTCGCGAGAGATTGTCCCGACCCAATCCGGGCGGTAACTTGCCAAGTCTTTCGCGGTCAGTGCGCCACCATGCTGTTGCGCATGCCTGACTAAAGACGCTGCTGTCTGACCGAGATAGAAATCGTCACCTTTTGTGTCCGCAATCCGTCTGAGTGTT
>JACCEE011656951.1_pt1 | contig 29216 bp, 30 predicted proteins | sample 7449931 | NCBI WGS metagenome assembly JACCEE01 (sample SAMN15323457, study PRJNA562643) | freshwater metagenome | isolation source: river surface water | place: USA:Blue River Watershed | collected 2017-08-19 | reverse complement strand
TGCCTCGCATGATTTTTTACACCTTCGCCATTAACGCTGTGCTGGCTGCAGCGGCTGCCATTTTGGTAACGCCAACCTATTTGGCCAAGTTCGACATGGGGGCTGCCTTGGGAACCAAGGCCTTCTTCGCAGCCATCATCGGTGGCTTCAACAACTCACGTGGTGCGTTGTTGGGCGGCGTGATTGTGGGGGTGTGCGAGAACTTGGCAGCAGCCTACATCTCGCCCGCCTACAAAGATGCGGTGGCATTGATCATCTTCATGGTCGTGATTTTGTTCAAGCCACAAGGCTTGCTCGGTAAAAAAGTGGAGCGCAAAGTATGAAGAAGCTCGCATTCTTGGCTGGCCTCTTGGGGCTGTTGGCCTGTATTTTTGTGCCCACGCTGCTCAAAAACCACGGCATTTATTTGTTCACCTATTGGTTGATCTATGTGATTGCCACCATGGGCTTGAACCTCACGATTGGCTATGCCGGTCAAAAGTCACTCGGCCATGCGGCGTTTTTTGGCATCGGTGCCTACACCGTGGCTGTCATGATGCAAGCAGGCTACAGCTTTTGGTTAGGCATGCCACTCGCGGCTTTGGGCTGCTTTGTGGTGGGCTTGGCTCTGGGCTTTCCGGCGTTGCGCGTGCAAACCATTTACTTGGCGTTTGCCACGCTCGGCTTTAACACCGCGGTGTGGTTGGTGATGCGCAACGAAGAGTGGCTCACGGGCGGCACATTTGGCATCAACAACATCGCACGTCCTGAGGCTTTCGGCATCAGCTTTGATGGCAACTTGGCTTACTACTACTTGGTATTGGCATTTGCGGTCGTGTTGGGTTTGCTCTTGTGGGGCTTGCTCAACTCACCGTGGGGCAAAGCGTTCACGGCTTTGCGTGATAACCCGATTCGTGCGGAGAGTTTGGGTGTGGACATCCGTGGCTACACCTTGTTGAGCTTTGCTATTGGCGCTGCGTATGCCGGTATTGCTGGCGGTTTGTTTGGTTCATTGGTGCAGTTCATTGATCCTGCACCGTTCACGGTGGAAGCGTCCATCATGATGTACCTCATGGTCGTGGTGGGTGGCCCTGGCTATTTCTTAGGGCCTTTGCTAGGCGCTGCTGTGGGCGTGATCTTGCCCGAGTGGTTGCGCTTTGCGCAGGCTTGGTATTTGTTTGTGTTCGGCGCTGCTGTGGTGATGCTGATGATTTACTTGCCCGATGGCTTGCTGAGCATTCCAGACCGCATCCGTGCGAAACGCCAATCGCGTGAGGCCTCAGCGGCGCGTGCCGCCGCTGCGAATACATCGGCCCAATCAGGAGTCAAAGCATGACGATTTCAGCAAATCATCCTGTTCTCAAAGTCACAGACTTGAATAAAGCCTATGGCGCGATTCAAGCCGTGGGTGGCGTGTCGTTTGAAGTGCGTCCAGGCGAAATCTTTGGCGTCATTGGCCCCAATGGCTCTGGCAAAACCACCTTGTTCAACAGCATGCTCGGCCAAATCACACCCGACACTGGCAAGATTGAACTCAATGGTGAAGACGTCACCCAGTTGGGCCCCTTGGAGCTCAACCGCCGAGGAGTGGGTCGTACCTTCCAGACCCTGCAAGTGTTCGGCAAGATGACGGTGCGCGACAACTTGATCGTGGCTGCGCAAGAGCACCAAGGCACCATGTTCAGCCGCATGTTTGCACCCAGCGACTCCAACTTGGGTGACAAAGCCGATGCCTTGATTGATCAGTTTCACATCAAGCATGTGGCTGACAAAAAAGCAGGCGAGTTGAGCTACGGCCAACAAAAGCTGGTGGACATTGCCATGGCGTTTATGAGCGAGCCCGACTTGGTCTTGCTTGACGAACCCTGTGCCGGTGTGAACCCTTCCTTGGTGGGTGGCATCAGCACCTTGCTCAAAGAGTTGAACCAAACACGCAAGGGCAGTTTTGTGGTGATCGAACACAACATGGACTTTGTGATGGACTTGTGCCATCGCATCATGGTGATGGTCGAGGGCAAAGTGATGGCCATTGGCACGCCTGAAGAAATTCGCGCGAATAAACAAGTGCTTGACGCTTATTTAGGGAGCTGATCATGACAAACACATGCATTGAATTTGATGATGTGGTGGCAGGCTACAAAGATTTCATGATCTTGAACAACCTGTCGTTTTCGGTGCCCAAGGGCTCCATCACCTTGTTGATTGGTCCTAACGGTGCTGGTAAATCGACTGTGTTGAAAACCTTGTTCGGTTTGCTCACACCACGCCAAGGCAAGATCCGTTTAGAGGGTGACGACATCACCGGTGCCACACAAAAAGATTTGCTGGCACGTGGCATTGCCTTTGTGCCGCAAGGTCGCAATTTGTTTGGCCAACTCTCGGTCTATGAAAACTTGGAGTTGGGTGGCATCACATTGGGCATGAAGACCACGCATGAGCGCATTCCTGAAGTGCTGGAGTTTTTTCCTCGTGTCAAAGAACGCATGCATTCGTTGGCTTCGTCGCTTTCAGGCGGCGAGCAAAAGCAACTCGAAATTGGTCGTGCTTTGCTGTTGCGCCCCAAAGTGCTGCTGATTGATGAGCCGTCGATTGGTTTGTCACCCATGGTGGTGCAAGACGTGTTCAAACTCTTGCGCAAGCTGGCAGACCAAGGCACGACGGTGCTGATGGTGGAGCAAAACGTGAAGAGTGCACTCAAGTACTCAGACAACGCGATTGCGTTGGAGTCTGGTCGTTTGGTGCTTTATAAATCTGCCGCTGAAATTTTGGCCGACCCACAAATGGAACGCTTGTTCTTAGGTGGTGCGCACACCACCACGGCAGCTGCGACGGTTTGAACCGTTGAAATCTGAAAAACGCCAACTTGCTTTGCAGGCTGGCGTTTTTTTTATGGCATCGCTTGAGGTGAGGTGGTTATAGAGCCGCATCCGTGATGAGTTTGAGCGAGAGAATAAACAAGCTGGCTTGCACTAGGCGATAAAACCAAACATCCGCAATTTTTCGGGTGATGTAGGCCCCTAGCACGGTGCCCACCAAAGCAAATGGCATCAAGTCGGTGGCCCGCATCAGGTCGTTGTACGAATAAGGCTGCAGCATGTGATACGGCCAAATTTTCGCGGCGTTGATGACGGCGAAGAGCAGGGTGGCGGTGCCCGCAAATTCAAGCTTGGGCAAGCGCTGCGGGATCACATAAATTTGAAACGGTGGACCGCCCGCATGTGAAATGAAACTCGTAAAGCCAGCCACCGTGCCCCAAAACCAACCCTTCTTGGCATTGGCTGGTTGCTTGTCTTGCGGCGTTTTGCGCAGCCAGGTGTTCAAGCAAAAGCCCACGCCTAAGCAACCAATCATCAACTTCACGGCGTTGTCAGAAGTGACCGATGCGGTGAGCCAACCGATGCCTACGCCCACGATGCCCGCAGGTATCAAAATTTTCAAATTGGGGGCGCTGAAATTTTTCCGATACAGCCACACGCTCACCACATCAGAGATGATGTAAATGGGTAACAACAGCACTGCTGCTTGCACGGGGGACATGAACAGCGAGAGCAGCGGCACCGCCAACATGCCCACCGTGGGCAAGCCCCCTTTGGATAAGCCGACCAAGAGAGCCGCCAAACCTGCAAGAACGAAATATGAATCGAATGTCATGTGTTGATCTGTGGAGCGTGGCTGAGTTTACGAAAGCGCAGGGGCGTTGCGGCGCACTAGGGTTCCTCTGGAGACAGGGCGTGATGCATCGCCCTCTATACTTCAGGAATGAACCAAACAGTACATTCTGCGCGCAAGCCACCCAAACGCACCAACGACCCCGAGCGGACGATGGCGGGTATCTTGGCGGTGGCGACGCAAGAGTTTGCAGCCAAGGGCTTGGCTGGCGGGCGTATCGATGCGATTGCCGAAGCCACGCACACCAGCAAGCGCATGATCTATTACTACTACGGCAGCAAAGAGGGCTTGTACCTTGCTGTGCTGGAAGACGCTTACCGCCGCATTCGTGCCACAGAAGCCGAATTGCATTTGGCCGATTTGTCGCCGGTGGACGCGCTCAAGGCTTTGGTTGGTTTCACCTTCGACCATCACCACAGCAACCAAGACTTTATCCGTCTGGTGATGAACGAAAACATCCAACGTGGCAGCTATCTGGCTCAAAGCAAGCTGATTCAGGACTTGAACGTGTCCGCCATTCAATCGATTGCCGATTTGTACAAACGCGGTGTCAAAGAGGGTGTGTTTCGTAAAGGGCTCGATCCCATCGACATCCATGCCTCCATTTCGGCGTTGACGTTTTTCAACGTCTCCAACCGCTATACCTTCGATTTGATTTTCAAGCGTGATGGCCAGACCGCCAAAGCACTGGCAGCAAGGCGCCAAAGCGTGGTGGAGATGGTTTTGCGTTTTGTAAGTTATTCAAATGCGGCATAGCAGGTAGTTACTTATGTCGGATATTGATGCGGGTTTTTACTAGGTTTAAATAAAGTAACTAGTTTGTACATTTTGTTTTGCCGAATTCTTCAAGGACTTTCCACATGTTTAACCTCGTTTTAGATCGCTGCTGTCGCTTCCTAGAGGCAGCGATTGCTTTTTGCCTTGCACTCATGGTTGTCTTGGTTTTTGGCAATGTGTTTTTGCGTTACGCCATGAACTCTGGCATTACTTTGTCCGAGGAGCTCTCACGCTGGGCTTTTGTGTGGATGACTTTCTTGGGCGCTATCGTGGCACTCAAGGAGCATGGCCATTTGGGTACGGATATGTTGGTGAGCCGTTTGGGGCCCTTCGGTAAAAAAATCTGTTTGGGTGCTTCGTACGCATTGATGTTGTTTGCCTGCTGGCTTCTGTTCAAAGGTGCCTATGACCAAGCCGTCATCAACCTCGACAGCACCAGTGCTGTGATGGAAGCCTCGATGGCTTGGATTTATTTGCCTGGCATTTTGTTTGCCGTCTTAGGTGGTTTGATCTTGAGTGCTGAATTCATTCGCTTGTTGACCGGCCAAGTGCGTGACGAAGACTTGGTCATGATCCAAGAATCTGAAGAAGCCCCTCACGGCGACAACCACTAAACCCAATCAAGGAGCAAGACCATGACAATTGCTGTATTTCTCTTTTCCCTGATGGGTGCCATGGCTTTGGGTATCCCAATTGCTTTCTCTTTGTTGTTGTGTGGTGCTGCGCTGATGTGGCACCTCAATATGTTTGATGCGCAAATCTTGGCGCAAAACTTGATCGAAGGCTCCAACAGCTTTCCATTGTTGGCTGTACCGTTCTTCATGCTCGCTGGTGAAATCATGAACGCGGGCGGTTTGTCGCGCCGCATCGTGAACTTCGCGATGGCGTGCGTGGGTCACATCAAAGGTGGTTTGGGCTATGTGACCATCATGGCTGCTGTGATCATGGCTGCGCTGTCTGGCTCAGCGGTGGCAGATGCTGCGGCTTTGGCTTCATTGTTGCTACCTATGATGGTGGCGGCAGGTCATGATCGCGCGCGTTCTGCGGGTTTGATTGCCTCTGCCGGCATCATTGCGCCAGTGATTCCTCCCAGCATTGGCTTCGTGATTTTTGGTGTGGCGGGCAACGTGTCCATCTCTAAATTGTTCATGGCGGGTATCGTGCCTGGCATATTGTTGGGCGCATCGTTATGGATGACTTGGTGGTGGCTGGCGCGCCAAGAGGTGGTCACAGTACCCCCTCGTAAATCATTCGGTGAAATTCGTGAGGCTTTGAGCGAAGCGACTTGGGCTTTGGTTTTGCCCGTGATTGTGGTGTTTGGCTTGAAGTTCGGTGTGTTCACGCCCACGGAGGCTGCGGTGGTTGCAGCGGTGTATGCCTTGGTCATTTCCACGTTTGTTTACAAAGAACTCAACCTCAAGACCTTGTACCCCTTGTTTGTGGCATCCGCCAAGACCAGCGCGATTGTGATGTTCTTGGTGGCTGCAGCCATGGTGTCTGCTTGGTTGATCACGGTGGCGAACTTGCCTGGCGAGTTGGTGGCTTTGTTGCAGCCGCTATTGGACAGCCCACGTTTGTTGATGCTGACCATCATGGTCATCACCATGTTGGTAGGCACAGCGCTGGATATGACTCCCACTATCTTGTTGCTGACCCCTGTGCTGATGCCTGTGGTGAAAGCCGCTGGTATTGACCCCGTGTACTTTGGTGTCTTGTTCATCATCAACAACGCCATTGGTTTGATCACACCACCTGTGGGGACTGTGCTCAATGCGGTGGCGGGTGTTGGTAAAGTGAGCATGGACGAAGTGACCCGCGGCGTGATGCCATTCATGGTGGCGCAGTTCATCATCATGTTTGCCATGGTGGCTTTCCCGCAATTGGTGATGGTGCCTGCGCGCTGGTTCTATTGATTTTCTTTTTCACAGTCTGTCCGGGTACGCCAGACTGTGAAACCCTTCTTTGGCGTACGACCGCAAAAGTTCATCAGGAGACTCTGACATGAAACGTGTATTTATCAAGACCGTGATCGCAACTGTGGCAATGGCTGCAATGGGCGTTGCCTCTGCACAAGTGAAAACGATCAAGTTTGCCAACCAGAACAATGCGGGTCACCCCATTGTTCAAGGTATGGAAAAGTTCAAAGAGATCGTTGAGAAAAACTCTGGCGGCAAACTCAAAGTTAACCTGTTCCCAGGTGGCACCTTGGGCAGCGACCAAGCCAACGTGTCTGCCATTCAAGGCGGCTCATTGGAAATGGCATCGATGAACTCTGGCATCTTCGCAAGCCAAGTCAAAGAATTCGCCATTTACGATTTCCCCTTCATGTTTGCCAGCACCAAAGAAGCTGACGCTGTGGTGGATGGTGCCTTCGGTAAGAAGATGCACGCCAAGTTGGAAGAAAAAGGCTTGATTGGCTTGGCTTACTACGAGTTGGGTTTCCGTCACCTGACCAACGGCAAGCGTGCCATCAACAAAGTGTCTGACATCGAAGGTCTGAAGTTGCGCGTGATTCCTAACCCTATCAACGTGGATTGGGTGAAAGCTTTGGGCGCCAACCCCACACCACTGCCATGGCCAGAGGTGTATGCCGCTTTGGAGCAAGGTGCTGTGGACGGTCAAGAAAACCCCATCCCCACCATCAACAGCGCCAAGTTGTACGAAGTGCAAAAGCACATGGCTTTGACGGCTCACCAATACAACCCACAGTCTGTGATCATCAGCAAGAAGTTCTGGGAAACCTTGAGCGCCGATGAGAAAAAGATTGTGGCCAATGCGGCGACTGAATCTGCCAAGTTCCAGCGCGAAACTGCACGCAACTTGGAAGCCAGCTTGTTGGCCAACTTGAAGAAAAACGGCATGCAAGTGACCCAATTGCCTGAGTCTGAAATGGCTATTCTGCGCGACAAGATGCGCCCTGTGACCGCCAAGCACGGCGTGAACGTGGGTCAAGATGTGGTGAAAGAATTGCAAGCTGAAATCGACAAAGTTCGTTCAGCCGCTGCTGCTAAAAAATCCAAGTAATTGATTGGATGACGCTTCGCCGCCGAGGTGCGGCGAAGCTTTTTTGTTGAATGAATTTGAAAATTCTTAAGGGAAGTTGGATATGAAAGTCTTGATGCTCCACGGCGTGAACCACAACATGTTTGGCAAACGCGACCCTAAGCAGTACGGCACCATCACGCTCGATGAGATCAATGCGAATTTGCACAAACTGGGCAAAGAGTTGGGCGCTGAGGTTGAGTGCTATCAGACCAACCATGAAGGTGACATGTGCGAGCGCATTCATCAAGGCTACTTTGACAACGTTGACGCGGTGCTCATCAACGCCGGTGCCTGGACCCATTACAGCTACGCCATTCGCGATGCCTTGGCAGTGTTGACTTGCCCCGTGGTGGAGTTGCACATGTCCAACATCCATGCACGTGAAGCATTCCGTCACACCTCCGTGTTCGCGGAAATTGTGAAGGGCCAAATTTGTGGCTTCGGTGCTGACAGCTACGAACTGGCATTGCGTGCCGCGGTGTCTGCTGTTCAATCTTCTAAATAAATACCCATGAGCAAGCACGGCATCTCCATCAACGGCAACACGCAACTGATTGCCCACATTGGTTACCCCACACACTCGTTCAAGTCGCCCATGATTTACAACCCGTACTTCGCTAGTGCGGGTATCAACGCGGTGGTGGTACCCATGGGTTGCCAAACGCCGGACTATCCGGTGTTCTTGAAGTCGGTGTTCAACCTCACCAATATTTGCGGCGCGCTCATCACCATGCCACACAAGGTGGTGACGGTGGGCATGCTCGACGAAGTGACAGCAACCGTGCGCGTGGCAGGGGCCTGCAATGCCGTGAAAAAGCTGGCCGATGGTCGCTTGGTGGGTGACATGTTTGACGGCGCTGGTTTTGTGCGCGGTGTGCAACGCAAAGGTTTTGACCTCGCGGGCAAACGCGTGTTGGTGGTCGGCTCGGGTGGTGTGGGTTGCGCGATTGCCGCCTCACTGGCAGGTGCTGGTATTGCCGCCATCAGTTTGTTTGATGTGAACACAGCATCCGCTGAGGCCTTGGGCCAACGCTTGAAACATAACTACCCACAGATTGATGTGCGTACGGGCTCCAACGACCCAGCAGAGCATGACTTGGTGGTCAATGCCACCCCGATGGGCATGAACGAAGGCGATGCCTTGCCCATGGACGTGTCACGCATTTCACCTGACGCCTTTGTGGGCGAAGTGGTGATGAAAACCGAAATGACCGCTTTCTTGCAAGCGGCTAAAAACCGTGGCTGCCGTGTGCAAGTGGGCTCAGACATGTTGTTTGAACAAATCCCAGCGTATTTGGAATACTTTGACTTGCCCACCACCACCGCACAAGTGCTGCGGGACGTGGCGCAGTTAAGCTACTGACGTTGATTTGATTTTTCTTGGAGTATTTGATGACCTTGCAATCCACACACCGAGAGTCTGTGCCAGACATGCCCAACCGCTTAGGTTTGGAAGGCATTGAGTTCATCGAGTACGCCACCAGCCGCCCGCAAGCCTTGGGGCAAGTGCTCGAGAACATGGGCTTTCGCCCCGTGGCACGCCACCGCTCACGCGAGGTGACGCTGTACCGCCAAGGTGGCATGAACTTGGTCGTGAACGCCAGCCCAGATGACGCGCGCGTGAGCGCCACCACCGATGGCCAACCTGTGATTTCTGCCGTGGCTTTCCGTGTACGCGATGCTTTGCAAGCGCACACCCGCTGTATGGATCTCGGCGCTTGGAATGTGACCAGCCAAGCGCAAGCGATGGAGCTGCACATTCCCGCCATTCATGGGCCAGGTGGCAGCCGTTTTTACTTTGTCGACCGCTGGCAAGAGTTTTCGATTTACGACATCGACTTCAAACCCATTCCGACGGTGGACCAACACCCAGAGGCCACGGCAGGTATGAGCTACTTTGGCGTCGTGCAGTACATCGGTGCAGGCCGCAGTGCGGACTGGTTGGCTTACTTTGAACATATGTTTGATTTCTGCTTTGTGCCCGATGATCAGCGCTTTGGCATCTTGCCCAAAGGCAAATTGATGAAGAGCCCCTGTGGCAACTTCTTGTGGCAACTCATCGAACCCGATCCTTGGATGGATGCCGATGATTCGCCCGAGTGCTTGCAACGCATCGGCTTGGGAGCCAGCGATGTGGGGGCTGCTGTCACGGCACTCAAGGCCCGCGGTGTTGAGTTTGTGGAGTCCACTCAATTGCACCCCGAAGACCGTGGTGCGCTCACGCGCAGTGCCTTGGGTTCGGTGTCGTTTGAGCTGGTTCACAAAGACTAATAAGAAGGCCACCCCATGAACTTACTCGATGGCTTTGGGATGGACACCATCACGATGGCGGGCTCTTTGGAGGCCAAGCTGTCGGCGATGAAAGAGGCAGGCTTCTCGCAAGTCATGCTCATGGCGCGCGATTTGGTCACACATCCAGGCGGTGTGCCGGCTGCTGTGGCTGCGGTGCAGGCCAGTGGCTTGCGCCCCACGGGCTTTCAGGTGTTGCGCGACTTTGAAGGTTTGTCGGGGCACTTGCATGGCTACAAAGTAGACATCGCCAAATCGATGCTCGAGATGTGCGCTGCCACGGGCAGCAAAGTGTTGTTGGCGTGCTCGTCGACTTCCCGTCATGCCACCGACGATCTGGATCAAATTGCGCGTGACTTGAAGAAGCTCGCCATGCTGGCCTTGCCTTTGGGCATCAAGGTGGCGTATGAAGGTTTGTCATGGGGACGTACCGTCAACGAGTTCACTACTTCTTGGGATGTGGTGTGTCGCGCCGATTGCCCCAATCTAGGCATTGGTTTGGACTCGTTTCACATCTTCGCAGCCAACACCCCGTTGGATGCGATTGAAGATCTCGATCCCGAGAAAATTTTCTTGGTTCAGCTTTCGGATTTCATGTGGAACGAAACGCCCACCTTTGAAGACCGCATGACCACTGCACGCACCTTCCGCGTGTTCCCGGGTGAGGGTGTGCACAGCGAAGCCTTGGCCGATTTGGTGCTGCGCCTCGACCGCATTGGTTATCGCGGTGATTACAGCTTTGAAGTTTTCAACGACGATTACCAACAACTGCCCTTGGCCACCGTGGCCGAGCGCGCACGCAAGAGCGCCACTTGGTTGCACGACAACGTACTGCACCGCTCAGCCCCGTTGCCTGCTTGGACGCGCACGCACACTTCTGTATGAAACAACGTCAACTCGGCCCTTACACCGTCTCAGCCATCGGCCTTGGCTGCATGAACCTCAGCCACGCCTATGGCGCACCGCCTGCACCTGAAGTGGGTGAGGCACTCATTCACCGGGCCCTGGATCTTGGTGTGACGATGTTTGATACGGCCGCTTTGTATGGTTTTGGTACCAACGAATTGTTGGTAGGCCGTGCGCTCAAAGCGCACCGCAGCGAAATCACACTGTGCAGCAAAGGTGGTATGGCTGGGGTGTCATTTCCTGATGGCGTCAAGCGCGTGATTGATGGTCGCCCAGAAACGTTGCGCAAAAACTGTGAAGACAGCTTGTCGCGTTTGGGCACCGATGTGATCGACTTGTACTACCTGCACCGCTGGGACAAACAAGTGCCCATCGAAGACAGCGTGGGTGCGCTGAGTGACCTCGTGCGCGCAGGCAAGATCCGTGAAATTGGCTTGAGCGAAGTCTCGGCCACCACGCTGCGCAAAGCGCATGCCGTGCATCCCATTGCAGCCGTGCAAACCGAATACTCGCTGTGGACGCGCAACCCTGAAATTGCTGTGCTGCAAGCGTGTCATGAATTGGGCGCAACCTTTGTGGCATTCAGCCCTGTGGCGCGTGGTTTCTTGTGTGGTGATTTGCGCGACGTGAGCACCTTGGCTGCCAACGACATTCGCCGCGCCATGCCACGCTTTGCGGCAGATACGTATGCGGCGAATTTGCCCTTGCTCGATGCCTATCAGGCTGTTGCACGCGACGTGGGGTGTACGCCTGCGCAATTGGCTTTGGCTTGGTTGCTGCACAAGGACAGCAAGCTCATTCCAATTCCAGGAACGCAAAACATGCATCACCTAGAAGACGACATCGCCGCCGCGGATGTGGTGTTATCGCCCGAGCAAATGCAGTGTTTAGAAACGTTGATCAATCAAAACACAGTCAAGGGGCCGCGCTACAACGCGCTGAATGCTTCTGAGGTTGATACAGAAAACTTTGCCTGAGATTATTTCAAGACAACTTGGCGAGCCAAGTGAATAAACCGTTCTTGATCTGCTTCACTCAACGGTAAGAGGATCTCTTTTTGAAAGGCTTGCACAACCGGTGTGAGCTTTGAGAGTGCGTTTTTTCCTTTTATTGTCAGAGACAGTTCGCGTGCTCGGCGGTCTTGCTCTGACACCACACGCCGAATCCATCCTTTCTTTTCTAACCGTTCAATGACACCGCCAATGGTGGCACGGTCATAACCAATGATTTCTGCGATGCCCGCTTGATCCTTGCCTGGGTTGCTATGGATGGCATCGAGTGCAGCATATTGAACAGGCGTCAAGTCAAACCCAGCTGCTTGGGTGCGTTGTACAAACACCTGCGTTGATTGTTGATGAAGACGACGTATCAGATGTCCTGCCATGTCGACGACTGTCATGTGATTTTCTTGAGGGTTCAGCATATTAATAATCATACATACCATCTTGACAGATAATAATAAGCATAGTTACTATATGCGTTGAGGCCAAGGTTTTGGTGTTTTTCAACTGATTGGAGACAAGTGATGCAGTTTTATAAAAATGGATTTAGAGGTGGTAGTCCTGATGTGAAAGAGGCCGCTCCGGGGCGTCGTAGCCGAGGTGTCAATGAGCCATTGCCTGAAAAAGTAGATGTGCTGATTGCGGGCACTGGCCCTGCAGGCTTGTGTTTGGCGGCGCAGCTATCTGAATTCCCAGACATTGAAACCCTGATCATTGAGCGTATGCCGAGCAACATCATCAAAGGTAAGGCGGATGGCATCAATACGCGCACGATGGAAATGTTCCAAGCGTTTGGATTTGCAGACAAGGTCAAGCGTGAAACCTATTGGGTCAATCAAACTGCTTTTTGGATGCCAGATCCCAAGAATCCTGAACATATTCATCGTGTTGGTCGCGTTCAAGATGTTGCAGATGACAGCTCAGAAATGCCTCATATCTTGATTAACCAGGCTCGATTGCATGAGTTGTTTTTAGAAGTGATGAAAAACTCACCCTCCAGACTTGAACCGGATTACGGGTGGGAAGTTGTAGGTCTTACGATTGACCCCACGACAGAGGATTACCCCGTGACTGTGACACTCAGGGACTCTGTGGGTATTAACTGGGGCGCGACCAAAACGGTGCGCGCGAACTATGTCGTTGGATGTGATGGTGCTCATTCGTCTGTTCGCAAGGCCATCGGTGGTGAGTTGCATGGTGATGCGGCGCATCAAGCATGGGGCGTGATGGATATTTTGGCGAACACGGACTTTCCTGATGTTCGTCAGAAGTGTTTAATTTCATCTGCGACTGAGGGGAACGTACTTATCTTGCCTCGCGAAGGCGGGTATGTGTTCCGCATGTATGTTGAGCTCGATAAGTTGCGTCCCGATGAAAAAGCCGCGCATCGAAAATTCACACAAGATGACATGATTGCCGCTGCTAACCGAATCATCAAACCTTATTCCATTGATGTGAAAGAGGTGGTGTGGTGGTCTATTTACGATATTGGGCACAGCATCACAGATAGATTTGATGATGTACCAGAAGGTCAAGAACGGAATCCAAGGGTATTTACAGCCGGGGATGCATGTCACACGCACTCGCCAAAAGCGGGGCAGGGTATGAATGTCTCCATGCAAGACACATTCAATTTAGGCTGGAAGCTGATTCATGTGATGCAAGGTCGGGCGGATGCGAGTTTGTTGCGCAGTTACTCCAAGGAGCGTCTGACAGAAGCCAAGCGTTTGGTTGAGACGGATCACAAGTGGGCTCGCATCATGTCTGCACCGACCACTCAAGCTGAGCGAGATGGCACTGAAGAGCCACGCATCATTCGTCAATTTAAAGATAACTTGGAGTTCACGGGTGGGACGGCTGTTAAATACGATGCCTCTGTGTTGTTTGCGGCTTCATCTCACCAAGAATTGGCCAGTCAGTTAGAAATTGGTCGACGCTTTCATTCGGCACCTGTCGTTCGTGTGGCTGATGCCAAGCAGATGCAACTCGGACACGTGGCGCAAGCTGATGCGCGTTGGCGTATCTATGCCTTTGCAGGTAAGTCAGACAGTTCCGAGAATGGGTCTGCAATTCACAAGTTGGCAGATTGGTTAGAAAAGGATGTGAAATCACCCATCGTCAAACACACCCGTCAAGGTGAGGATGTCGATGCTGTGATTGACTTTCGCGCGGTATTTCAGCAAACCTTCGATGAACTTGCATATGAACATATGCCGTCATTACTCAAGCCAAAAACAGGCAAATTAGGCTTGCAGGATCACGAAAAAGTTTTCTGTGTGGACCATAAGGGTGCGGGGAATATTTTTGATATGCGTGGCATCAACCGTGAAAAAGGCTGCATGGTGGTGGTTCGACCTGATCAATACGTTGCACATGTGTTGCCGCTTGACGGATTTGAAGCATTGTCAAATTTCTTTGCTGGCTTCTTACGTTGATTCGCTGTCAGAAATAAAAAACGCCTGATGGTAAACATCAGGCGTTTTTTTTACGCAAGCGTTTTGCTTCAAGCTTGCTTTGCAGGCAACATGTGTTGTGCGAAAAATGCCTTGATTTCATCGCGTGCATCGATCGGGAAAACGCCTGACACATATTGATCTGGACGCACGATGACGATGGCACCGCTGCGGTGAATGTCGCGATCACGGAAGATGTCGCGACCGTGGCCTGATGCAAAAATTTGATTCACATCGATCAGACCAAACGGCGTCTTGATGGGTTTGAATGCATCTGGCACATCACTCGGTTCCACTTCTGTGTAGTCCTGTTGGTAGATCACCTTGGTGTCGAAGATGGCATCTGTATCGCCATCACGTGGGGTGTAGACCACACGGGGAGACGTGGCATCGTGTTGCCACCATTGGGCAAAGTCTGCCGTCAAGGTGCCTGAGGTTGCGGGTGCTGCTTTGTCTGCAAACACATACACACGCCAGCGACCATCCGCCTCATGCAAGTGGCCAAGGTGGCGCCAACGGTTGTCGGCGCGACGAATCACCTCGGTGGATTTGAACCGCTTGCCAATCGGAAAGCCTGCAGCCAAGTGTTGATACTCAGTGCCTGCCACGATTTGATTCTTGGGGTACTGGGTCATGAAACCCATGGGGAACTCGATGGTTTTTTCGTACCAACGTGCCAAGTCTTGTGGGTCATCCCATTCATCGACAGGTCGCGCCATGAGAGTGGACCACTCTTTGTCGAAGTTGATCAAGTCTTGCGCAATCACGCGGCGCTCAGACGAATAGGTGTCCAGCAGGGTTGCCGGTGCACGGCCTTCCAGAACGGCTGCCAATTTCCAAGAGAGGTTCCAACCGTCTTGGATGGACACGTTCATGCCTTGACCTGCTTTGGCCGAGTGGGTGTGGCACGCATCGCCCATGATGAAGGCGCGCGGGTGTTGCTTACCAACTCGGTCAGCAGACACGTTGTCAAAACCGGTGGTGACACGGTGCGCCACTTCGTAGACCGACCACCAAGCGATGCTCTTCACGTCCAGTGTGTAGGGGTGCAAGATGGCATTGGCGCGGCGGATGATTTCGTCCAAGCTGGTTTTGCGGATTTCGCCTGCATCGTTCTCGTCTATGTTGCCGAGGTCCACATACAAACGCGAGAGATAACCACCTTCGCGCGGAATCAACAAGATGTTGCCTGCGCTGTGCGACTGAATGGAGCACTTGACTTGAAAGTCAGGAAAGTCCGTGTTGCAAAGCACATCAATCACGCCCCAGGCATGCAAGGAGGCATCGCCTTCGAGCTTGTGGCCGAGCGCGGCACGCACGTTGCTGCGTGCGCCATCGCCACCGACCAAATACTTGGCGCGTACGGTACGCACCTCGCCCTTGCGCGGGCCTGCCACGTATTGAATGCGCGCAGCCACAGGATATTCGTGGGTGTCGTCAATTTCTAGGTCAAGAAAATCAACACCGTAATCGGGGGTGATACGGCTGGGCGACTGCTCTGCACAGCCCAAGAAGTAGTCCAACACGCGCGATTGGTTCACATAGATGTGTGGAAATTCACTGGCGCCGTGGGCGTCATCGGGCACGCGTGAGACACGCACAATGTTTTCGGGATGCTTTTCGTCGGGCTTCCAAAAACACATCTCAACGTTGCGGTAGGCCTCGTCCACGATGGCGTTGGCAAAACCAAAGGCTTGGAAGGTTTCGACTGAGCGCGCTTGAATGCCGTCGGCTTGTCCTTGCGTCAAGCGGCCTTCGCGCTTTTCAATCGCACGTACTTGGATGCTGGGGAAGTGTGCAAGCTGTGCAGCCACCGTCACAGCAGCTGGGCCTGTGCCCACGATGAGTACATCCATCTGATCTGGAATCTCGTCAGGGCGGTTGAGGCCGTGACCCGCTGCGGGCTTGATGCGAGGATTTTCTGAAACGTAACCGCGGTGGTGGAACTGCATGAGGTGTCTCCTGTGTTGGTGTTGTACTTTTTAAAATGTCTCTATAATTGAAACACTATTTCAAATAGTGAGTTAGTCTAACCGAGACCTATAACGCCATGCAAGCAAAAAAAGTCAACTCAACCGAACTCAAAGCAGACGGTGGCTCGCAAACCTTGGCCAGAGGCTTGGCTGCGTTAGAGATCATTGGCCATGCAGCCGAGTCGATCAGTGTGGCGGCGCTGTCGCAACAGTTGGCTATTCATCGCTCGATGGCCTATCGCTTGGTCAAAACGCTGGAGCAGTCTGGCTTTGTGGCGCGTGCAAACTCGGGCGGATTCGTGCTGGGTCCTAAGCTGGCTACCCTTGCCAGAGGCGTGTCCAAAGACTTGCGCTCGGCCGCTGCGCCGGAGCTGGCTGCCATTGCTGAAGCGTTGGAGATGACAGCTTTCTTGGTGACTTACGACGGTGAATATGCGGTCACCTTGAGCAGTGCCGAACCGCAAAATCTAGAGACCACTTTAGGTAAAAAGCCGGGCAGTCGGCACGCCATCGGTCAGGGCGCGCCTGGCAAGGTCATTCAATCCTTGTTGAACCCCAAGAAGTTTCCACCGCAGCCGTTTGAGGTGAGCGAAAACGAAGTGATCCAAGGCATTGCCTCTATCGCGGTGCCGCTGCATTTGAGCAGTGGCCAGCCCGCGGCGATGGCCGTGCTTTACTTACCGCACGCGGTAAATGAGAAGAAGGTGGCCAAGGTGTTGTCAGCAGCAGCGAGTCGCATCAGTGCCGTGATGGGCTGATTAATCGTTGACTTCCGCTGGGCGATCTAGGTGTTGCAGTAGTGTGTCGAGTGCGTCATACACCTGCTGCAATTGCTTGACGCCCACTTGCTTTTCCAGTTCTAAGTATTCGCGCTCAATGATGGGAGCGATGCTCTTGCCCAATTTTTTGGTGGCGGCCGTGACTGTCACTTTCACGCGACGCTGGTCGTGCTCCATGCGTTCACGCTGAATCCAGCCTGCTTCTTCCATGCGCATGAGTACACCAGCAATGCTGGGGCTAGAAATCAAGCAACGCTCGCACAGTTGGCGCGGCTCCAAGCCGTCTTCATCCAGCAACACGCGCAGGATGCGCCATTGCTGTTCGGTCACACCGTGCTGGTTGAGCACGGGGCGAAAACGACTCATCAGGGCTTCCCTTGATTGAAGGAGGAGGTGGGGCAAATTCTTATGCCGAAGCGGGCTTTTCATAGGTTTAATGCATCAATGAACGCTCGAACTGTACCGAACTTCAAGGTGGGTTCAGGGATAGAGGCTCCGTGGGTTTAGGGATAACACCAACAAAAGTTGATCAAAAACAGATTGACTCACTAACAAGTGAGTGTTCTAATTACGAACATGTTAGCGAAATATTGAATACCAGAAAGTTAACCATGCGAAACTTTTCTCACCTGCCCACTGGGGGCACTGTTTATGGCACGTTGCTGAACCATCGCGAGGCCTTGGCGGCTTTGGGTGATCAGGTCAATGTGGCACCCTACAAAGCGCCACCCAAGGCCCCGATTTTGTACATCAAGCCACGCAACACGTGGGCGCAAAGTGGCGACGCCGTGGTCGTACCCGTCGATGCAACAGAGCTTCAAATGGGCGCAACCTTGGGCGTGGTTATTGGTAGCACCGCATGCAAGGTGAGTGCGGCTGATGCCATGAACCACGTCGCCGGCTATGTGGTGATGAACGACATCAGCGTGCCCCATGACTCGTTTTACCGCCCCTCCATGCGTTTCAAGTGCCGGGATGGGTTTTGCCCCATGGGCGAATTTGTGCCACGCGAGAGCGTGGCCAACCCTGACGCGCTGGCCGTGACGGTGGCGATTGACGGCAAGGTGCTGCAGCAAACTGACACCGCAGGCCGCGTTCGTTCCATTGCGCAGTTGTTGTCTGATGTCACCGAGTTCATGACCTTGCATCCGGGGGACATCCTGAGCATTGGCATTTCTGCCAATAGCCCACTCGCACACGCCGGACAGCGCGTGAACATCACCATTGCTGGTGTGGGGCAACTTGAAAATACTTTGGTTTCGGAGGAGTTGGTATGAAGCGCGCAAAAGTGGCTTACGGTGGCGCGATTCACGACGCCTACGAGCACCCCGCAGGTTTGAAACTGGCCGATGGCCGTGTGGTGGCCGAAGACGCGGTGGTGTGGTTGCCTCCGTTTGAAGTGGGCACCATCATTGCCTTGGGTTTGAACTACGCCGACCATGTGAAAGAACTCTCCAAAGAGTTGACGGTCACCGCCAAAGACGAGCCTCTCGCGTTTCTCAAAGGTCCTGGCTCTTTGATTGGTCACCGTGCGCAAACTCGCCGCCCTGACGGTGTGGCCTTCATGCACTACGAGTGCGAGTTGGCGGTGGTCATTGGCAGCACAGCGAAGAATGTGAAGCGCGAAAATGCCATGCAACACGTGGCGGGCTACACCGTGGCCAACGACTACGCGATTCGCGACTACTTGGAAAACTACTACCGCCCCAATTTGCGCGTCAAAAATCGCGATGGCGGTACGGTGCTCGGCCCTTGGTTGGTGGACGCCGCCGATGTGCCAGATCCACACGCTTTGTCGCTGCGCACCTTGGTCAACGGCGTGGTCACGCAACAAGGCAACACGGCTGATTTGATTTCTGATATTCCGGCCTTGATTGAATATCTGAGCAGTTTCATGACGCTCAACCCCGGTGACGTGATCTTGACCGGAACGCCAGATGGTGTGGTCAACGTCAACGTGGGCGATGAAGTCGTCACCGAGATTGACGGCATTGGTCGACTGGTCAACACCCTCGTGGCTGATGCCACGTTTGGTCGTTAAATCATTTTCAATATTTCGAAGTAGGAGAACGTATGCGTATCGAACATCTGATCAACGGCAAAGCCGTCGGCGCCCAGCAATATTTCGAGACCGTCAACCCAGCCACGCAAGAAGTGTTGGCTGAAGTTGCGAGCGGCACAGCCACCGAAGTCAACGCTGCGGTGCAAGCAGCCAAAGACGCCTTTCCTGCATGGGCGGGTCGCCCAGCCACAGAGCGCGCAAAAATCATGCGCAACCTCGGCGATTTGATTGCCAAACACGTGCCTGAAATTGCGCAAACCGAAACCAAAGACACCGGTCAATCGATCAGCCAAACGGGCAAGCAATTGGTACCGCGTGCAGCTGACAACTTCTATTACTTCGCCGAAATGTGCACGCGTGTGGATGGTCACACCTACCCCACGCCCACGCATCTGAACTACACCTTGTTCCAACCCGTGGGCGTGTGTGCGTTGATCTCGCCTTGGAACGTGCCGTTCATGACCGCCACTTGGAAAGTGGCCCCCTGCTTGGCCTTTGGCAACACGGCCGTGTTGAAGATGAGCGAACTCAGCCCCTTGACCGCAGCCCGCTTGGGCGAGTTGGCCTTGGAGGCTGGCGTGCCTGCGGGCGTGCTCAACTTGGTTCACGGCTATGGCCAAGACACGGGTGAGCCCTTGGTGGCGCACAACGATGTGCGTGCCATTTCATTCACGGGCTCAACTGTCACTGGCAACCGCATTGTCAAAACCGCGGGCTTGAAAAAGTTCAGCATGGAACTCGGTGGCAAGAGCCCATTTGTGATTTTTGAAGACGCCGATCTCGACCGGGCTTTGGACGCCGCCATTTTCATGATCTTCAGCAACAACGGCGAGCGTTGCACAGCGGGCAGCCGTATCTTGGTTCAAAAGAGCATCTATGCCGACTTCGCTGCCAAGTTTGCCGAGCGCGCCAAGCGCATTGTGGCGGGCGACCCCGTGGACGACAAAACCATCATCGGCCCCATGATCAGCCAAGGCCATTTGGCCAAGGTGCGCAGCTACATCGAGCTAGGCACAAAAGAAGGTGCTTCTATTTTGTGTGGCGGTTTGGATGCACCTGATTTACCCGCGCATTTGCAAAAAGGCAACTTCGTTCGCCCCACGGTCTTTGCCGACGTGGACAACCGCATGCGCATTGCGCAAGAAGAAATCTTTGGCCCCGTGGCATGTTTGATTCCCTTCAGCGACGAAGCCGATGCCATCCGTCAAGCCAACGACATTGAATACGGTCTGTCGAGCTATGTGTGGACCGAGAACATTGGCAAAGCCCACCGCGTGGCTGCTGCCATCGAAGCAGGTATGTGTTTTGTGAACAGCCAAAACGTGCGTGACTTGCGTCAACCCTTTGGCGGCACCAAGGCTAGCGGCACGGGTCGTGAAGGTGGTACTTGGAGTTACGAAGTGTTCTGCGAACCCAAAAACGTGGCTGTGTCGATGGGCTCGCACCACATTCCACACTGGGGTGTGTAAGCATGCAACGACGCGACTTGTTGTTAGGTGCTGCAGCTGGCGTGATGGCGTGGCCTAGTCAGGCGCAGGCTTGGCCGGCCAAGCCCATCCGTTTGATCGTGCCTTTTCCTCCCGGAGGTACGACAGATGCTGTGTCGCGTTTGATCGCCAGCGAACTGAGTAAGTCGCTGGGGCAAAGTGTGGTGATCGATAACAAACCCGGCGCTGGTACGGTGCTTGGTGTAGACCTCGCTGCCAAATCGCAGCCCGATGGCTACACCTTGGTGACAGTGGCCAACAGCTTTTGCGTCAATCAAACGCTGGTGAAAAATCTCCCCTATGACGGTTTGCGTGATCTGCGTCCCGTGGGTCTGATGGGTATGTCCGAACATGTGTTGGCTACACACCCAGGTAGTGGTCTCAAGACGGTGGCCGACCTCATTGCCGCCGCCAAAAAGCAACCCGGAAAACTCAGCTACGCCTCGTTTGGTGCAGGCACGTCGGCGCATCTGGCGGGTGCCATGCTCGAAGCCCAGGCCGGCATCGAAATGATCCATGTGCCCTACAAAGGCCAAGCACCTGCACTCAACGACTTGATTGGCGGACAGGTGAGCGTGATGTTCGGCAACTGGCCCGAGTTTCGTCAACATGTGCAAAGCGGTAAGTTGGTGGCTTTGGGCATGGCGACATCCAAGCGTTCACCACTGGCACCTCAGATCGCCACGTTGGCCGAGCAGGGCGTGTCTATTGAATCCAATTCATGGAATGGCATCTTGGCGCGTAGCGGCACGCCCGACGCTGTGGTGCAACGCTTGAATGCCGAAATCAACAAGGCTTTGCAGGCGCCTGCCGTGTTGCAGGCCTTTGCAGACGGCGGCATTGTGTCTTTGGCCACAACGCCTGAGAGATTTGCGGCATTCATCCGCAGTGAAACCGATAAGTACGCGAATGTGATTCGTAAGTCTGGCATTACTGCAGACACCTAATCAAAAACGAAGGAGTTTTCATCATGGGACAACTTGCGCTTGCCGCCAAAATCACCCACGTACCCAGCATGTACCTGAGCGAGATTCCAGGGCCGCGCTTTGGTTCGCGCCAGAGTGCGATTGATGGGCATAAAGAAATCAGCCGTCGCTGCCGTGAGATGGGGGTCGACACCTTGGTGGTGTTTGACACGCACTGGTTGGTCAATGCCAACTACCACATCAACTGTGCGCCACACTTCAAAGGTGACTACACCAGCAACGAGCTGCCGCACTTCATCAACCACATGGCTTTCGAGTCGCCGGGCAACCCCGAGTTGGGCCACCTGTTGGCCAAAGTGGCGAATGAGCATGGCGTAGAAACCTTGGCCCACGACAACACCACACTCGACCCCGAGTACGGCACCTTGGTGCCACTGCGCTACATGAATGAGGACCAACACTTCAAGGTGGTCTCAGTGTCAGCTTTGTGCATGGTGCATTACTTGAACGACAGCGCGCGCTTGGGTTGGGCTTTCCGCGAGGCGGTAGAAAAACATTACAACGGCAAGGTGGCGTTTTTGGCCAGTGGTTCGCTCAGCCACCGCTTTGCACAAAACGGTCAAGCGCCTGAGTTTGCTCACAAAATTTGGAGCCCCTTCTTGGAGCAGCTTGACAAGCAAGTGCTGCAAATGTGGCACAACCGCGAGTGGCAAGCTTTCTGCGAAATGCTGCCCGAGTACGCCAGTAAAGGCCATGGCGAAGGCTTCATGCACGACACCGCCATGTTGATGGGCGCGTTGGGCTGGACAGGTTACGACGGCGGCGTGGACATCGTGACACCGTACTTTGGCGCGAGCGGAACAGGTCAGCTGAACGCGATTTTTGATGTGACACCACAAGACGGCGCACACGTGCCCAAGGCTGTGGCCAGCAGCGCTGATGGCTATACCGCCATCAGCACACGTCTGTAACGAAAGCACTGCACATGCCGCATCTTGTGATTCTCTACACAGGTCAGCTCGACGCTGAAGTCAACATGACCACCTTGTGCCGTCAATTGGCCGATGCCATGTTGACCGTCAAAGACGAAGCCGACAAACAAGTGTTCCCCACAGGCGGCACACGCGTGCTGGCTTACCCCGCGCCGCACTACGCCGTGGCCGATGGCGGCGCTGCAGGCCTTGCGGCTGCGCAGTTTGACGCTCACCCCAAGGGCTCGGGCGACTATGCCTTTGTGTACCTCAATGTGCGCATGGGCAAAGGCCGAACCGAAGCCACCCAGCAACGCGCAGGTCAAACCTTGGTCGATGTGACGAAAGCGTTTTTTGCCCCCGTCATGGCGCAACGCCACATTGGCATCACCTTGCAAATTGATGTGGGCCCCGAAGTGTTTGATGCCAAGCACAGCAATATTCACCCCTTGTTTCAAAAGAACTGAACCATGTCTGTTTTCACCGAAGCTCAAATTCAAGCACTGGCGCAAGAGCTGCACCAGTCTGAAAAATCACGCGTGCAAATTGAGCACTTCTCCAAACGTTTTCCCGGCATGACCATTGAAGACGGCTACCGCATCAACCGTGCGTGGATGCAGTTGCAATACGCCGAAGGTCATCAAGTCATTGGTCACAAAATTGGTTTGACCAGCCGTGCCATGCAGCAAGCCAGCCAAATCGACGAGCCCGACTACGGCACTTTGCTCGACTACATGCGTTACGAATGCACACCGGGCCAAGTGCTGGATATTCCGATGCACAACTTCATCGCACCCCGCGTGGAAGTGGAGCTGGCGTTCATCTTGAAGAAAGATTTGCGCGGCCCTAACGTGACGGTGGAGCAAGTGCTCGACGCCACCGAATACGTGACGCCTGCGATTGAAATCATCGACTCACGCATTGAGCAGTTTGACCGTCACACCAAGGTCATGCGCAAAGTGTTTGACACCATCAGCGACAACGCAGCCAATGCTGGCATCGTGTTGGGCGCCAACCGCGTGGACCCGCACACCACCAACTTGCCTTGGTGCGGTGCCATTTTGCGTTTGAACACCGTGGTGGAAGAAACCGGTTTGGCCGCGGGTGTGCAAGGTCACCCTGCGGTGGGCATTGCCTGGTTGGCCAACAAGCTCGCACCATGGGATGAATATTTGAAAGCAGGCGAAATCGTGTTGGCAGGTTCGTTTACCAAACCTGTGCCGGCCAAAGCTGGCGATGAATTCGATGCCGATTACGGCGACTTGGGTCAACTGCAATTTCGTTTTGTGTAAGGCGACGCACGATGCAAATCACAAAAAATAAATTCCGCGATGCCCTCAAAGCAGGCCAAAGCCAAATTGGTTTGTGGGTGGGCTTGGCCGATGCCAATGTGGCCGAAGCACTCGCGGGCTGTGGCTTTGATTGGTTGCTGCTCGATGGCGAACACGCGCCCAACGATGTGCGCACCGTGCTCGATCAACTGCGTGCCGTCGCGCCATACCCCGTGCACCCCATCGTGCGGCCTGTGCAGGGCGAGGTCGCGTTGATCAAACAGTATTTGGATGTGGGCGCACAAACCTTGTTGGTGCCCATGATTGACACGCCCGAGCAAGCCGCGTTGATGGTCAAAGCCATGCGCTACCCACCGCACGGCATTCGCGGTGTAGGCGCTGCGCTGGCGCGTGCCTCACGTTGGAACCAAGTGACGGATTATTTGAAACAAGCCGACGACGAAATGTGTTTGCTCGTGCAAGCCGAAACCACGTTGGCGGTGCAAAACCTCAAAGCGATTGCTTCGGTCGAAGGTGTGGATGGCGTGTTCTTTGGCCCTGCCGATTTGTCGGCGTCGATGGGCTATCGCGGGCAACCTGCTCACCCAGACGTGGTGAAAACCATCATGGAAGGCATTGCCACCGTGCGCGCCGCAGGCAAGGCCGCTGGCATTTTGATGGCAGACCAAAAGATGGCACAGATGTACCTCGAAGCGGGTGCGCAATTTGTGGCCGTGGGTGTGGATACCACGCTGCTCGTTCGCACTGCCACAGAGTTGGCTTCCGCATTCAAAGGCCCACGCAACGCCGTGGCCGACAACTCTCCCAAAGTTTATTGAGACGAATTTTTAAACATGCGTACGCTCACCCTCCAAGACACAGGTTTGCTCAAATCACAGTGCTACATCAATGGCGCGTGGGTCGATGCAGCTGATGGCAGCACGATCGCTGTGCTCAACCCCGCCGATGGTTCGCACCTCGGCTTTGTGCCCAATGCGGGCAAGGACTTGACCCAACAAGCCATCGACGGTGCTGCCAAAGCGCAAACCGAATGGAAGACTCGTACGGCCGAAGACCGCGCGCGCATCTTGCGCCGTTGGTATGAGTTGATGCTGGCTCACCAAGATGACCTCGCGCTCATCATGACCTACGAGCAAGGCAAGCCCTTGGCCGAGGCAAAGGGTGAGATTGCATACGCAGCTTCTTACATTGAATGGTTTGCCGAAGAAGCACGTCGCGTCTACGGCGAGATGGTGCCTTCACCTTGGCAAGACAAACGCATCTTGGTCACGCATGAGCCAGTGGGTGTGTGTGCAGCCATCACGCCTTGGAACTTTCCTTCGGCCATGATCACGCGCAAAGTAGCACCGGCATTGGCAGCGGGCTGCGCCATCATCGTCAAGCCTGCTGAACAAACGCCTTTGTCTGCGTTGGCGATGGCCGAGTTAGGCCAACGTGCAGGTATTCCTGCAGGCGTGTTCAGCGTTATCACGGGGGATGCGCGTGCGATTGGTGGCGTACTCACCGCCAGTCCCGTGGTGCGCAAACTCACCTTCACGGGTTCGACCGAAGTGGGTCGCCTTTTGGCGACGCAATGCGCGCCCACACTCAAAAAGATGTCGTTGGAGTTGGGTGGCAATGCGCCCTTCATCGTGTTCGACGATGCCGATTTGGACGAGGCCGTGCAGGGCGCACTGGCTTCTAAATACCGCAACACCGGCCAAACCTGTGTGTGCGCCAACCGCTTGCTGGTGCAAGCCGGTGTGTACGACGCCTTCGCTGCCAAGCTGGCCGCTGCCGTGACCGCGCTCAAAGTGAGCCACGGTTTAGAGGAGGGCGCAGCCCAAGGCCCGTTGATTGACACCGATGCCCTCGCCAAGGTGGAAGACTTGGTGGGCGATGCCGTGAAACATGGCGCCAAAGTTTTAGCGGGTGGCAAACGCCACACCTTGGGTGGCACGTTTTACGAACCCACCATCTTGGGTGATGTGACCCCTGCCATGCGCATTGCCAGCGAAGAAGTGTTTGGCCCTGTCGCACCGCTGTTCAAGTTTGAAACCGAAGCCGAGGCGATTGCTTTGGCCAACAACACCGAGTTTGGTTTGGCGGCTTACTTCTATGCCAACGACATGTCACGCGTGTGGCGTGTGGCCGAGGCCATTCAAGCGGGCATGGTCGGGGTGAACACCGGCATCATCTCTACCGCGGTGGCGCCGTTTGGCGGCGTCAAACAGTCGGGTATGGGGCGCGAGGGCTCACACCAGGGCATCGAAGACTACATGGACACCAAATACATCTGCATGGGTGGCATCCACGCACGTTGAGTGCGTGGACCACACCACACAGCAAGGAGACACAAGCATGAAAAATTTTGAAACAAAGTACCCACGCCCCGAACGGTTCAGCGAAACCGAGTGGGCGGCACGCGTTGAGCTTGCAGCGGCTTATCGCATCGCCGATCACTTGGGATGGACCGAGTTGATCTACAACCACATCTCGTTGCGTGTACCAGGCGAAGAAGGGCACTTCCTCATCAACCCTTTTGGTCTGCATTACTCAGAGGTGTGCGCTTCTAACTTGGTGAAGGTGGATGTGCGTGGCAACATCATTGGTCATTCAGATTGGCCGATCAACCCTGCGGGCTTCACATTCCACGGCGCGATCCATGAGCGCATGCCCGAGGCCCATTGCGTGATGCACGTCCACACCACGGCCACGCAAGCCGTGTGTTGTTTGAAAGATGGCTTGTCGTTTACCAACTTTTACGCCGCACAGCTGTACGGAAAAATTGCGTATCACGACTTTGAGGGCATTACCGTGCACCTCGATGAAGGCGGGCGAATTTTGGATAGCTCACAAGGCATGCCTGTGCTTTTGCTACGCAGCCATGGCCCCGTGACGATTGGCTTCAATTTGGCCAATGCCTTTTCTTTGATGTGGTTGGTCAACCGCGCCTGTGAGGTCCAGTTGGCCGCGCAGTCGATGGGGGCCACTTTGTCCATTCCCGTGCCCGTGCTTGAAAAGTGTGTGCGCGATTCTTTGAACTTTGATCCTAAATTTGGTGGCGGACAAGATGCCTTTGATGCGCTTCAACGCATCGTGGACCGTGTGGATCCGAGTTACCGTGGTTAAGGATTTTTTGCATAACCAGCAATAAGACATGCAAAATATAAATACCTGATAGATCGTAAATTCATAGATCTATGGCATGACCCTAGCCAAAATACGGGATGAGAATCAAAAACGATTGAGGAGTACGTATGAGTGAAACAAAAACGCCAAGCTCTGGCGTTGATCGTGTGTTGGAGCGTTTGTGCGACATCAGCGCCACCATCGGTGGTGTGGTGTTGGTCGCTATCGCTTCTGTCACGGTGGTGAGCGTGATTGGGCGGGCTTTCTTCTCGCACCCCATTTTGGGTGATGTGGAGTTGGTCCAGTTGGGTTGTGCGGTGGTGGTGGCGTCGTTTTTGCCCTACACACAGTTTCGCAACGCCAACATCATTGTGGATTTCTTCACCACCAACGCCTCACCAGAGACGCAAACTAAATTGGACGGTTTTGGTACTTTGCTCTACACCTTGGTGATGGGCTTGGTCGCGTGGCGTGTGGCCGTGGGTGGCATTGACATCAAGGCCAACCAAGAAACGTCCATGTTGATGGCTTTGCCATTGTGGATTCCCTACATGCTGATGGTGCCCGGTTTGGTGCTGTGCACGGTCATTGGGTTGGTTCAAACCCTTGAACACTTTGGTCTGATGGGTGAGGAGAACGTATGAGCACGATGAGTATTGGCTTGTCCATGTTTGGCGCCATGTTGGTGCTGATGGCCGTTCGCGTGCCAATTGCAATTTCTATGTTTGTGCCAGGCGCTTTGGGCTATATGGCCTTGGCGGGTTGGGTGCCTTTGTTGTCGCACCTCAAAGGCGCGGTTTATAGCCGCGTCTCGATTTACGACTTGTCGGTCATCCCTTTATTCATGCTGATGGGCGCGTTTGCCGTGCATGGCGGTTTGTCCAAAGCCTTGTTTGACTTTGCCAACGCCTTGTTGGGGCGCTTCAAAGGCGGCATGGCCATGGCAGGTGTGTTGGCGTGTGCTGCATTCGGTTCCATCTCGGGTTCGACCGTGGCGACCACCGCCACGATTGCCCAAGTGGCCTACCCCGAGATGCGTCGCATCAACTACTCAGGTCGTTTGGCCACCGCGGCTTTGGCCACGGGCGGCACGATGGGTGTGTTGTTGCCACCGTCTGTCACGTTGATGGTCTACGCCATCTTGACTGAGCAGAACATCACCAAGATGTTCTTGGCTGCCTATGTCCCAGCGTTGCTGGCGGCTGTGGGCTATCTGATCGCAATTGCCGTGATCGTGCGCATTCACCCTGACCAAGCACCTCAAGCCAAAGCGGCTTCTGCCAGCGAAGTCATGACCAGCGCGATGAACGTATGGCCGATTGCTGCCATCTTCTTGGTGGTGTTCGGCGGCATTTACGGTGGCGTATTCACGGCCACCGAAGGTGCAGCCATTGGCAACGTGTTGACCTTTGCCATCACGTTGCTGCGTCGTGAAATGACGTTTGACAAATTGGTGGCTTCCATTCGCACCACGGCGCAAACCAGCGGCATGATCTTTTTGATCTTCATCGGCGCGGACATGATCAACGCTTCATTGGCCTTGTCTCAATTGCCCTCGCAATTGGCTGACATGGTGAGTCATTTGCAAATCACCCCAACTGTGGTGATGGCCGGCATCATGATTTTCTATATCATTTTGGGCTGTGTGATGGACGAGATGTCCATGATCTTGCTGACGGTGCCCACCTTGTTCCCCGTGATCTTGGGCATGGACTTCTTCGGGTTAAACCCTTCTGACAAGGCTTTGTGGTTTGGTATCCTGATCCTCACGGTGTGTGAGATTGGCATGATCTTCCCGCCAGTGGGTTTGAACGTGTACATCATGAATGGCTTGGCCAAGGATGTACCGATGGTTGAGACCTACAAAGGCGTGATACCGTTCCTCATCACAGACGGCATTCGCTTGTCGTTGTTGATTGCCTTCCCTGTCATTTCGCTGTGGCTTGTTCACGCATTGACGTAAAAATTTTTATAACAGGAGATTCAAAAATGAAAACTCGTTTTCTCAAAGTTGCTGCCGCTGCCGCCATGGTCGCTGCCATGAGCCCTACGGCCATGGCGCAAGAGGTGACACTCAAAGTGCACCACTTCTTGCCCGCGTCCTCGTTTGCACAAACCTTGTTCATTCAACCTTGGTGTGACCGCATCGCCAAAGAGTCGAACAACAAGATGAAATGCCAAATTTATCCATCCATGCAATTGGGTGGTTCGCCCCCCCAGTTGTTCGAGCAAGCGCGTGATGGCGTGGCTGACGTGGTGTGGACTTTGCCTGGCTACACCGCCGGTCGTTTCCCTTCTGTCGAAGTGTTTGAAATGCCTTTCATGATGCAAAGCCCAGAAGCCACCAGCAAGGCGGTGAGGGACTACGTGGACCAATACGCCAAGCCTGAATTCAAAGACGTTAAAGCTTTGGCTTTCCACGTGCACGGCGATGGTGTGTTCCACATGGTCAACAAGCCCATCCGCACAGCGGCTGATTTGAAAGGCGTGAAGTTG
>JACCEE012804819.1_pt1 | contig 29227 bp, 32 predicted proteins | sample 7449931 | NCBI WGS metagenome assembly JACCEE01 (sample SAMN15323457, study PRJNA562643) | freshwater metagenome | isolation source: river surface water | place: USA:Blue River Watershed | collected 2017-08-19 | reverse complement strand
CACTTCGACAATAACTTAAATGATTTCTCGGGTAATGAATTTAATGGTACTTCTTCTGGAGATTATTATGTTACTGGTATAGTTCCATTACCATAAATATTGTAAAAATAAACAAAAAAACTCCACTGATTAGTGGAGTTTTTTTGTTTTGGTATATAATGGTTTATATGAAAAAATATTCAGTAAGAGAGAATATACAGAAAAGGGATGTTAATTTATCTTTACATTCAGAAATATTGGAGAACTTACTTTTAAGTAGGAAAATAGTCGATGAAAAGGAGATAGAAGAATTTCTTAATCCAGATTTTAATAAAATACACGATCCTTTTTTAATGAAGGGTATGGATAAGTCTATTGAAAGAATTTTTAAAGCTATTGATAATGATGAAAAAATAATTATTTTTAGTGATTATGATGCAGACGGAATACCGGGTGCAGTGGTTTTACATGATTTTTTTAAAAAAATAGGTTTTAATAATTTTGAAAACTATATTCCTCATAGAGTTTTGGAAGGTTTTGGGTTAAACGATGAAGCTATAGATGAATTTGCGAAAAAAGGAGTTAAATTAATTATTACAGTAGATTGTGGAATTGCTGATATAGAAGAGTCTAAGAAAATAAAAGAATTAGATATCGATTTAATAGTTACTGATCATCATTTACCGAAAGAAGCACTACCGGAAGCTATTGCGATACTTGATCCTAAACAGAATGATTGTAATTATCCTGACAAAAATCTTTGTGGTGCAGGAGTTGTATTCAAACTTGTTCAAGGTATGATTGTTAAACTTTCGACTTTTAACTTTACGAACTTTAAATTTGAACCTTTGACTCAGGGTTGGGAAAAGTGGCTTTTGGATATGGTTGGTTTGGCTACTATTTCTGATATGGTTCCGCTCGTTGGTGAAAATAGGCTTTTTGCTTTTTATGGTTTAAAAGTACTACAAAAAACACGCAGAATAGGTTTGCAAAGACTCTTGTCTTTAATAAAAGTTGATCAACAGCATCTTACAGAAGATGATATCAGTTTTATGATTACTCCAAGAATAAATGCAGCTTCTAGAATGGGTAATCCCGAGGACGCATTTTTAATGCTTGTAGAAGAAAATGAAATTAATGCAGATAAATATGCTAGACATTTAGATCATATAAATACTGAAAGAAAGGGCATTGTAGCTTCTATGGTTAAAGAAATAAAAAAACATTGGGCAGAAAAAGATCCAGAGAAGAAGTTGAAAGTTTTGGTTGCAGGAAATCCTGATTGGAAACCTTCACTCCTTGGTCTTGTAGCAAACTCACTTATGGATGAACATAAAGGCCCTGTATTTCTCTGGGGTAGAGAAGAAGGAAAAACTTTAAAAGGTTCTTGTCGTTCTGATGGTTGTGTAAATATTGTTGAAATGATGGATGAAGTAAAACATTTATTTGATGAATACGGAGGACATACTATGTCTGGAGGTTTTTCTGTTTCTTTAGAAAAGGTTGATATTCTTGCAGAGGGACTTGAGTTTGCGTATGAAAAATTAAAAATTTCTGATGAGTCGAAAGAGGTTGAGTTGATTGATGCGGTTATCGATATAGATGATGTAAATAGTAGTTTAGAAAAACAAATAAGCAGACTTGCTCCTTTTGGTATAGATAATCTTAAACCTGTATTTTTGTTTAAAAATATTGAAGTTAAAGATGTAAAAATTTTTGGAAAGAAAGAGGAACATTTAGAGTTAAGTTTTAAAAATAAAAAAGGACAAAAAATATCAGCAATAGGTTTTTTTATGAAACCAAGTGATTTTGAAATTAAAATAGAAAAAGGAGAAAAAATAAATTTGGTCGCTAATTTGGAAAAAAGCTTTTTTAGGGGTAGGGAGGAGATAAGGTTGAGAATTGTGGATATAATATAAGTTGAAAGTTTATAAAGTTGAAAGAAAAAATAGTTTAAACTAATTAAATTAAAAGACTTGTTTTTATATTAAAAATAAGGTAAATTGTTAACCATCTGATGATTTGTTTCATTAAGATAAATTTGGCTAAATCATTTTTTAATATTAATTAAAAAAAGATCGCCCGAACATTTTTACTAAAAATGTTTTAGGGAGAGGTGGCTGAGTGGTTGAAAGCACCAGTCTTGAAAACTGGAAGGCTCGCAAGGGTCTCGCGAGTTCGAATCTCGCCCTCTCCGCAAAATTAAAAAACACGAGAAAATCTCGTGTTTTTTAATTTTGCGGAGAGGAGTCGTGCCTTGAATGGCACGACGTGCGAGATTCGAAGCCCGATTGAGCATATTTTGTGAGTGATAACGAAACAAAATATCCAATCGGGATACTGGTCGTGTAACGACCGAAATTCTCGCCTTCTTATTAAAATGGTTGAATCTTTTTATTAAAAAAGATTGGCGAGATTCAAAAGATGGAACACACGTAGCGAAGCGGAGTCTATTTTTAGTAAAAAATAGGTGTGAGTCGGGGTAGTGACTTTTTCTGAATGACGACGAAGAAAAAGTTGTGACCGAATCTTGCCCTCATTTGGTTTTTAACAAGTATTTTCTTTGTTAAATTGTTCGAATCTCTTGTTGTCTACTTTATATTTTTCGTCTGTCATTTATAAGAATAGTTTGTTCACGAGGAGTATCAATGAAATTATTTTTGTAATCATTTATAAACCAATCTCTAATTTCTAGTGGTAAGACTTGTAAATTGGAGATTTCTTCTATATTTTTCCACATAGGTTCATATTGATTTCTTTCACTTTTATCTAAATGTTCATTAAACATGCCAAGTCCTGGTTCACCAGAGATATATGAGCATAAGTAAAAGTTATGTTCATTGTTTTCATCAATAATTTTATATAAAAGTTTATTCACTGTAACTTTAATAGACGTTTCTTCAAATGCTTCTCTAGCGACTGCTTTTTCTAAAGTTTCATTCGGCTCTTTTCCTCCTCCCGGAAATACAAAATATGATTTTTCATTTATTTTTCTCCACAAAAGCATCACCTTATCTCTGTTTATAATAATGGCACAGGCTCTGATTTTTTTCATACAAAGATTATAACAAAAAAATGTTTTGATGTAATTAATATACTATAAATAAAATATTACCGAATCTCGCCCTCTTCTTTAATTCTGTTATAATTACCACATGATTTACGAACAACAAAATTTTTCTAATTTATTAGGAATTCAAGATTTAAGTGATATTTTACTTACAAATCATTTTTCTCTCTATGGCGGTTATGTAAAAAATACTAATTTAATTTTGGAGAAATTAAAAAATCTTGAAATTGGTTCAATAGAATTCAATGAATTAAACAGGAGATTTTCTTGGGAATTTAATGGTATGAGGCTTCATGAACTTTATTTTGAAAATTTATCAAAGGAAAATAAAATTTTAGATGAGAATTCCGCTTTATATAAAGAAATAGTAAAAGAATTTGGAAGTTTTGAAAAATGGCAAAATCTTTTTAAGAATATTGGACTTATGAGAGGTATTGGTTGGGTTTTGTTGGTAAAGGATAGAAAGACTGGGTTGCTTATAAATACTTGGGTAGGGGAGCATAATATAGGAAATTTGTGTGATCAAGAAGTACTGCTTGTTATGGATGTCTGGGAACATTCATATATGAATGATTATGGAATTAAAAGAATTGATTATGTTGATGTTTTCCTAAAAAATATTGATTGGAACGTGGTGGTTGCTAGATTTTAATTTTATTACATGAATAAGATGTGTTAAAATATAACAATGAAAAAAGTTTATTTATTGTTATATTTATTCTTATTTTTAAGTTTTTATAATATTTCTTTTGCTACAGGAGCAACAGTTGGCTTTATAAGTGATGTTCATAATGTAACGCAAAATGGTAAACTGGTTGATTTAGTCGCTGATTTTAATCGTTTTCTAAATAGTAGTGTATATCCAACAGGAAGATTACCTGACGGATGGAGTTTAGATGCAATACAGACTGTAGGTGATATGTTTTATATATCATCGAGTACTAGAGCTACAACTTCCGTAAATGCTTTTAATTTATCTTTAGCTAGTACCACTCCTTTGTTTTGGGGATTAGGTAACCATGATATATATGATGGAAGACCTTATGATTTACAATATGTGCAATCTATTTTCTCAAGTTATCCAAGTTGGAACTTAAATGATGGACCTTCTGGTTCTGCAAGCACAACATATTCTTATGATGTTGGTGATATGCATGTGGTGGTGTTAGATCAATATTCATCTACAACAGATGCGGTTACTGAAGTTACAGGTACTGCTGATATAAGAGATAATCTTTTTAATTGGTTAAAGGACGATTTAAGAAATTCTAATCAATTATATAAAATCGTTGTTGGACACGAACCAGCATATCCAGATCATCCTACTAACTTAGAAGGGAGACATATAGGTGGTTCATTGGATATTAATTTAAATAATAGGAATAGGTACTGGAATTTATTACAAACAGAAGGCGTTGTCGCGAGTATTGCTGGTCATTTACATTATAAAAAAGCACAAGAATATAATGGTGTTTATGAAATTGTATTAGGCGTATCGGCTAGTACATCAAGAAGCGGTGATGGTTTCAATACGAAGACTTTTGCACATAGTGACGGTGAATACTTTGAGATAAGAATGGTTAGTGAAAATGATGTTTCTAATCCAATCATTAAGACTTTATCAGATTTTGATCAACAAATATTGGTCAATACATATCAAGGAGCAGGAACGGAAAGTAAGTATTGGGTAGATTATGATTCTCTTATAGCAGGAAATCCTGGTTGGTCATCGAATAATCTAGGAAAATGGTGGCAGAATGATTTTGATGATTCTGACTGGACATCAGGAGAGCTTGGTACTGGTTATGATAAAAATGCTTCTAGTTCTTGGGGTTGGATAAACGAAACAATAAATTATGATCCAGATAGTAACAATGTTGCAAATGTAAACGCTGTTTTTCAACGAGTACCTTTTGATGTAAAAAATAAAGATTTATATAAGAACTTAAATCTTCAAGTTGATTATGATGATGCGATTATTGTTTGGATTAATGGGCTAAAGGTTTTTGAATCTTCCAATGTTCCAGTTTTTGATGAAGATAATTATCAAAATAATTTTGATAAAAACGCTTTGTCTGACCATGGATCAGATGGCGACGCTACAACAACACCTGTATATCTTGAATATAAAAATATTAATTCTGCTTTAAATATTTTAAATGAAGGAGAAAATACTATGGTTATTGCAAACTGGAATAGAACATCTTCTTCTAGTGATATTATAAGTGCTGTAAGACTTTATTTATCTAAAGCCAATATCATTGTCGATGAACCAGAAATATCTTCATCAACATCTATAACTTGGAGTTGGAGTTGGACAGATAATGAAATTAATTCGGCTAATAGTTATGATTTGTATTTTACTTCTGGTACATCTACAGTTATAGAAGATATAGTCAGTACTAGTACATCTGTAAATAACTTACTTCCTAATACAGGTTATTCTATCTATATAAAAGGTAAAAATGCTTCTAGTTCTGAAGATACTGTATCCGCAACTTCTTCTGTATTTTACACACTAGCTCCAAGTCCAACTGGTTTAACTGTAAGTAATACTTCCGCTTCTTCAATAAGCTTAAGTGTTAATTCTTTTGACAATAGTAATGTTGGAAGTTCTGGTTATTATTTTTCAAGAACTGGTAAAAATTCTGGTTGGATAAGTACAAATACATGGCAAGATTCTGGTTTATCTTGTGGTAGAACCTATACTTATAATGTTAAATATAGAAATGCTGATGGTGTTGAAACAAATAGTGTTTCAATAGAGTCATCAACTTCTAGGTGTAGAAGCTCTGGAGGTGGTGGAGGAGGTGGGGGCGGAAGTGTAACAAAAATAGTTACCCCAACATCAACTTCTTCCATAGATATTTTGGCTTTATTGGCTCAGTTGGAGGCTTTATTAGGACAACAAAGTAGTATAAGTAACATTCAAATACAAGATCCAGTTTCTGTTGGTAGTGGTAAAAATCAATTTTACAGAGATTTGTATGTTGGTATTTCTGGTGAAGATGTCTTGTTTTTACAGAGATTCTTAAATACTAATGGATTTGTTATTGCTGTTGTGGGCCCGGGATCTATTGGTAATGAAAGTACATACTTTGGTAATTTAACACAACAGGCATTATCTAGATGGCAATTGGCTAATGGGTTACCAAACACTGGATATTTTGGTCCAATGAGTAGGGGTAAAATTAATTCAATATAAAAAGTAAAACGGCGCATCATTGAAGATTGCGCCGTTTCTGATTATATTGGACCAACCATTCTCCAAGGACGACCCTGGATCATTGCTTTTAATCCAATTGTACCAACCCTTCTAACACAGGACGGATAGATAACCCCACATCTTTTTTCGTCAGAAAAACACCACTTAATAGTTGGTATTCCTTCATCTAAAAAAATACATGGCGTTCTATGCCTTTTTTCTTCTTTTGGGTGTCCATACTCTGAACCACAGGATATTACCTTGTATTTTTGCAGTAATTCTGGTTTATGTATCAGCAGAGAAACACATTCTACTAAGGTTAGAGGTCTTTCGCCTCTTTCTTTTATTATTTTTTTAGCAGATGTTACGTCGATATCCGCAAGATCCATATTTAGTTTTATACCGATTGTAAAATATGGAAAGTGTACTGGTATTTTTGTTTCTAAGTCATATATTTTATCTAAAAACAAAATATATCTACCAATATTTTCACCAACTTTTACAAATGTAATCTGCCTACTTATGAGAATCCAGCCAGCGCGTCTGATTCTGGATTGAAGCACTGGTATAAAAGGTATTTCCGTTTCTACCAAACCATCATTTAGAGCTTGTGTTATGACCTTTCTTTTTATACACCTTAAGTATGAAAGCTGTGCTTTGTACTCTGAAGGTGTTACTCTTTTTTCAAGATTTCTTATTAACCAGTAAAAGAAATCTTGTAATTTAATAAACTCAGGACTTTTGTTTGACATGGTGTCTCCTTAAAAAGAACTTTATCTGAAAAAGTATCAGATAATCTATATTAGATTATTACACTTATATATTTTAGGTCAATAAAACAAAACCAGATATTGTGTTGTAATATCTGGTTTTGTTTATAACTTTGTGTTTATTAGATTATTTTCTTTTATCTTTATAATTAAGATATAGTATATATGATATTTCAAATATACCTATAGTATTTAAAAACATTATTAATATAAAAATAGTAAGATGGTTGTTTCTTGCTGACTTCCACAAGGCTATCATTTTCCATATTATAGACCATATTAATACACCTATTATCCAAGGGTTTTTACTTATTTCAGCGATTATTAATGATTGTATATCCATAAATATATTATATCACTTTTTATAGTTTATTATACTTTGATTTTGTATATATATGATATATTATAAGCTTAATGAACTTTATTATTAGTATTTATAAGAGAATAGAAAGTATTCTTGGTTTAAGTCTATCTTTAGCGAAGGCAAATTTTAAGATAAGGAATGAGGGGAGTTATCTCGGTATTCTTTGGTATTTACTTGAACCGCTGGTCTTTTTAATTGTGTTATTAACTATTAGGCAATCTGTGGTTAATACAAATATTGCTAGTTACCAATTGTACTTATTTATTGGATTAATAATGTTTAATTTTTTTAATGCGGTTACAAATTTTTCAACAAGAGTAATACAAAATAATTCTGGTTTTATAAAATCTCTTAGAATTAATAAAGAGGTGTTTGTTATTTCAGGACTTCTTCAGTTTGTATTTTCTCATTTTTTTGAATTTTTAATTCTTATTATATTTTCATTATTTTTTGAAATAAAATTTTTGTATTTGTTAATTTTTTACCCTATTTTATTTTTATTTTTCTGTTTTTTTACCGTGGGAATATCTTTTATATTGTCTATAGTTGGTGTTTATATAAAAGATTTAAGTAATGTATGGTCTGTTTTTACAAGGTTATTGTGGCTTATAACCCCGATTTTTTATACTATAGAGAATAATAGTTTATTACAGAAAATAAATATTTTTAATCCACTTTATTATTTTATAAATATAGCTAGAGATATTGTTATTTATAGTAAATTACCTAATATTTACTGGGTTTTGTTAATTGTTTTCTGTAGTGTTTTTGTCTTTTTAATAGGTCTTATTTTCTTTGAAAAAAGTAAGAAGAGTTTAGCAGAAAGAATATGATAGATATTTTAGAAAAAAGAATAGAAGTAAAAGAAGTTTTTAAAAAATTTAACCCTGATTTCAGAAGTAGTGAAAGTGCACTTCTAAAATTAGTTAATTTTTTGACTGGTAAAAATAAAAATAGGGAAATAGAGATACTTAAGGGTATTTCTTTTGATGTATATAAAGGGGAAATATTTGGGGTTATAGGAAGGAATGGATCAGGTAAAAGTACATTACTTCGTTTATTGGCTGGGGTCTATGAGGTTGATGGTGGAGAAATAAAGACAAACGGTAGTGTTGTTTATTTAACAGGTTTTGGTCAAGGTTCTTCTCCAAAACTTACCATGAGAGAAAATATATATTTAATGGGCTCTGTCATGGGGCTTAGTCAAAGAGATATCAAAATGAGATTTGATGATATAGTTGAATTTTCTGGATTAAAAGATTATGTGGATATGAAAGTTTATCAATTTTCTACAGGAATGCTTTCTAGATTAAATTTTTCTATAATAATACACTGTCTTAATCATCAAAAACCAGAAATTCTATTGTTTGATGAAGTTTTTTCTTCTGGTGGTGATATTGATTTTCAAGAAAAAGCGACAAAAAAAATGGAAGAGCTTATAAAATCTGGGTCTACTGTTGTTATGGTCAGTCATGGTTTTGATGTTATAGAAAAATATTGTGATAGGGTATTGTGTTTAGATAGCGGAAATATAGTTAGTATTGGTGAACCCAAAAAGGTTATTTGTGATTATCTAAATATAAAGTTGTAAATAGACGGAATTATGATAGAGGAATCTTTTCTGACAAAAAGAAGTTTTTTAATGAAAAATTAGAATGGTGTTTTTACAGAAAGATAAAAATTTTTTTACTATTAAATAAAATCTGGGATTTTTTTTGTTAAGCAGTATTCCAATTTTTCCTATTTCTTTATCAATTATATCTTTTATATAGATTTTTTGATTTTCACTAATTAACTTAATTTTTCTCCTTTCTTTTTTGTCTATTTTTTTTATATCTCTTACTGATTTTATTAAGTCAGCTTTCTTAAAACTATCGTTCCATATATTAAAAAACTGATTATTATTTTGCCATATTCTTGGTTCATTTGGTCTGTTTGTTACGAAGTGTAATATTGTATCAGAAGGTAACTTTTTAAGTTTTTTAATTTTTGAAACATATACATTGTATTTATCTGGTAAATGATTCCATTTATTGTAAAAAAAAATATTTAAAATAAATTGATCTTCAAACTTAATATAGTTAATTTTTTTTTCTATGTAAGAGTACAATTCTTTAAAAGTGTTATTTTTAATTATTTTTGTGTCAAAGACAAAAACCCCAGAGTTAAAGCAACGTTTATTTAATTTATATTTTTTTTGAAGTTGTTTATATTCCTCATTGGGAATTATATCTTTGTCTATATTTTCTTCTATACTGATTAAGTCTTTGACCGCTCCGAATGTATTTATTTTTAATAAATTATTTAAAGATGATGTTACAATAATATCGCAATCTAGATATATTATTTTTTCCCATTTTTTAAAATATTCCTTAAATATTTCTATTTTACATAAGATAATTGGATTATAGTTGCTTCCCATAACAACATCTTTATAAATATCAATTTCTCTTACTAATATGTCTTTTTCTCTAAACCATCTTAAATCTTCTTCTGGTATACCTTGTGAAATAAGCATATAATCTCCATTCCAATTAGAATTCCAATATACACTAGAAAATAATTGCTTTGCTTGATTTAAGAAATCTTTATTTGCAATTGTTACCACTAACTTTTTCATGTTTATATTTTTAATATAATATTGAGTATACTATAATTTATAATTATTATAAATTGATAAGAAGAAATGATAAAATTTATTTTTAGAATATAGACAAATATATTTTATTTATGTAGAATGAAGAAAATTTATAATTTAATAGTTTGTTGTATTAACATATAAGAAACAATAATAATTATTGTTTTAAAATAATTCCTTTAATTATTCCAATCCTCCAAGATATTTCAGAAACAAATATAAAAAAAGTTTTTTTAATTGGTTGTGTAAAGAACTGTTTCAATAACCATATTGGGAATTTAATTATTGTATTAATTATGTTAATACTCGCCATTGTTTTTTCTTCTTTAATACTTGCATATTCTTTTTTATATTTTTTGTATATTTTAAAAGACCAAAAACCACGCTCTATTTGTAGTTTTATCCAAGATATCATGTTGTCTTTATGAAAATGTTTTACTTTTACATTTTCTAGAAGACTTATTTTATAATCTTTTTTGATGCGAAAAGCTAAGTCAAAATCCTCTAAACTTTTTAAATTTTCATCAAACATATATTTTTTTATGATATCACTTTTTATTGCAAAATTTTTTGTATCTATAAAATCAATATATTTTCCATTAATATGACTTCTGTAGAATTTTTCTTGTTCTTCTTGGATGTTTTTTGACCAATAGTTATTTAATATATTTTCTTCTAGCCCCATCACTATTTGCTCATTTTCTTGTCTTATTGGTCTAGTTATTTCTTCTAACCAGTTTGTTGGGACGATACAATCAGAATCAGTCATCACAATAATTTCTCCTGTCGAGTTGTTTATACCAGCATTTCTAGCCGGTCCTCTTCCTTGTTTCTTTTCAAATATATATTTTATATTTTTGTTGCTAGTTGAATACTTGGTAATTATTTCTTTTGTTTTGTCTGTGGAATTATTATCTACAATTATTATTTCATAATTAGGATACTTTTGACTTATAACAGAAGAAAGACATTTTTCTAATGTTTTTTCTCCATTGTAGACCGGTATCATCACAGATATTTTATTATTTATCATATTTTTTGAGTATGGAATTAATCTTAATCATGAAATTATCAGTATCAAAATTATATGCTTGTTTTTGACAAAAGTCTTTGTAATTACTTTCTTTTTCTATTTTAATTACTGACTTTATTATTTTGTTCTTATCAATATTATCTATTAAGAAACCTGTTTTTCCATCTATAATACTTTCTTTATACCCACCCTCATTAGGTGCAATAACTGGTTTACCAGAAGCCATTGCTTCGACAACAGTCATACCGAAATCTTCATCTTTTGCGGTTGTAATAAAACCCTTACATTCGGAATATAATTCCTTTAGTTTATTTTCATCTGCCCAGTGAATCATTTCTACATTCGATGGTTTGATATCTTCTATATATTTTTTATATTCTTCAAATTGTTGGGCTCCTTTTTCATAGCTACCAACTAATATTAATTTTTCATTTGGTAATTCTTTAAAAGCTTCAAGTTGTAGTTCTATTCTTTTATGTGTGATTATTCTATTTACTGAGAGCCAATAATTTTTATTTGGTTTGTTATAAAAAGTTTTTGTGCCTGTTGGAGGGTTTATTACTGTAGAATTAAAAATTTTATAATATTTTTGTAATCTATTTTGTGTATTGATGGAATTACAGACAAAATTATCTACTTTTTTGATATATTTTTTTGTTAACAATCTATTAAAACAAACAAAAATATCATAAAGAGGTCTTTTCCAGGGGGGTAGGACTTCTTTTTTTATAAAATTTCTAAACGCCCACAATTCGTTTAATGGGCTGTGAATATACCAAAGATTAGGATGGTGATTAACAGCCCCAGACATAGCCCAATCACCAGAAATTATATAAAAGTCGTATTTATTCTTTAGATTTAAAAATCTAAATTTGAATAATGCGAGTTGGTGTCTAAATGGTGCCTGTTTTGGTATTTTACCGATAGAAAAAATCCTAGGAATTAAATCTTTAAAACCCATTTTTTCTATCTTTTCTATGTCTATATTGGTTGTATAAATATCCGCACCTAATTCTCTGGCTAGTGTAAAAGTCACAAGTTCAGCACCTCCAATATTGTCTAGAAAGTTGTGAAATACTGCTATTTTCATTTTTCTTTAATTCCTAAAATACTAAACATAAAAGCAGAAAAGAAAGTTTGAATACCGATCACTGTAAGTACTAGAGCAATAATCATACTTTTTGTTTCATTGAGAGAGCTAAAGTCAGAATTAATCCAATTAATAAAGATTAGTACATATATGATTATGCCCGTTAGGGTTGATAACATGCCTACAAGCCCAGCTTTTTCTAGAGTTATTTTTTTAAACAAATTTTCAATTATTTCATCTTTGTCACCCAAATGTGTTATTGCATATATTTTTGCAAATCCAGCAAATATTATTAGTTGATATCCAACAATCGTCATGATGGCAAATAAAAACATTGGATGCATATAAAATTGAACTCCGAAAATTTTAGGTTCTAGGAAGTAAAAAGTGAAAAGTAGTATTAATCCAGTTGTTAAAATTAAAATACCAGGTAACAGAAACAAAAAAAGTGGGGAATAGAGAAGTATAAATCTCAGATGCCTCCAACCATCAGGAATTGAATTGAGTTTTGATTCACCGATTCTTGGCCTGTATTCTATTGGCACTTCACTTATTTTTAATTTTTCTTTTGCTGCTTTGATCACCATCTCTGAAGCGAATTCCATTCCGCTTGTGTAAAGTACTAGTTTTTTAAAAGAGTCTTTCCTGATTGCTCTTGCTCCGCAATGAATATCTCCAATCTTTACTTTAAAAAGAAGTTTAACTAAAAAAGATAAGAATGGGTTACCTATATATTTATGGTGCCAAGGCATAACTTCTTTTTTAATTCCTTTTGTAAATCTATTACCAACGACAAAATCTTTACCCGATTCTATTTCTTTAATAAAATTATTTATCTCTTTAAAATTATATGAAAAATCAGCATCTGCGAGGAAGAGTATTTTTCCTGTTGCCTCGTTGAGTCCTTTTAGACATGAACTTCCATAGCCTATATTTTTTTCGGTTAGCACTCTTATAAAGTTAAATTTTTCTCTATAAGATTCTGCTATCTTAAGAGTGCTGTCACTTGAATTGTTATCTACTATTAAAATCTCTGTATTTAGTCTATATTTTGATACTGTATTTATAATTTCATCCAAACAAAGACCTAACGATTCTTCTTCGTTTAGACAGGGTAGGATTATACTTATTTGTGGTTCAGTGATCTTATTCACCTTGATATTTAAACATCAAAGACGATTAAATTCAACATTTTAATTATTATGGTATATTATTAAATAATATGATTACTTTTTTAGGTATAGTTTTAATACTTTTCCCTTATTTGTGTATTTTTTTCTTTGAAAATAAAATCAGAACTTTTCTTTATATTTTTTCTATACAAACATTATCTTTTTTATTTATATCTTTAATAACTCAATATTTAAATATTTTTAAATATCCAGTTATCTTATCTTTTTATATTGTTGGATTAGTAATTTCTTCTGCGATTTTTTTAAAGAAAAAATATAAAAATAATATTAAAATTAATTTTATATTAATATTTTCTATTGCAATTATATTTTTAGAATTATTTTCTTTACATTATTCTTACGATGGAGTGATAAATACTATCGCTGGGGCTAGGGAAGTATCAGATTTTTCTTATAAATACCCATTTTTTTCTGACGAGTGGGTCGGAGCATCTCTTGTAAACTATACTGTAGATAGTGGTAAACTTCCTTTGATAAATCCTTTTTTTAAGGAAACTTTTTTTGCTAATCCTTTGTTTTTGTTTTTCTCTTTTATCTCAAATATATTTTTAATACTACAAATAAATGTTTTTGAAAATTATTATTTACTTTCTATTTTAAATACAATAATTTTATCTTTATTAATTTACTTTTATTTGAGGTTGAGAGGGGTTAGTTTGTTTGGTTCAATAATTCCGATTTTATTCATTCCATTGATAACAAACAGTTCAAATTTGCCAGTTACTTGGTATTTTCTACCTTTTAATTTTAGTTTATTATTTTTTATTTCTTTTTTAATTTCTGATTTTTTAAAAGACAGGGTATTAAAAATATTTTTTGTATTTTTATCGATAATATTTTATCCACCAATAGTAATTTTTTTTATACCATTAATTATAATTGAATTCTTTAAATATATTAAAGATGGTTTATATAAAAAGGAGTTTAAAAATAGTATTATCCTTATATCCTTTCTATCAGTGTGTTTTTTAACTTTCATAATATACTTAATTAAAAATAATTTATTGAAATATATTTTAAGAGATAATCTTGATAATGGTATAGTTTCTTATAATATTTTTTATATTTTACCTTTAGTTTCTATTGTGCTTGTCTTAGGAGGGATATTTTATATCATAAAAAATAAAGATTATAAGATATTGTCTGTCTTGTTTATAGGTTTTATTTTTTGGATTATATATTCTTTTACAACAAAAATTTTTGTTATAGATCATCCTAGAATTGTCGCTATCACTTCTATTTTTCTATTGCTTGTGTCTGGTTTTGGATTAGATTTGGTTTTAAAGTTTATAAAAAATAAAGATTATTTTTTTTATAACTCATTGATTTTTATTTTTATAATTTATTTTTCTTTTAATTTTATTCAATATCCGAATAATAATAAATGGAAAAAACTTACATTAGAAATAACAAATAATAATGTTAAACAAAAAATAACTCCCGCACCACCTGTAAATGAATATTTAAAAAAAGAAGATTTAATTTTGTTTAATAATTATAAGAGAAAAATATTTTTAGCTCCACCTTGGAAAGGGTTGGTTATCGGTTCTATCACCGGAAATTTTCCATTGGAATCTAAAGGTTCTACTATAACGAATAGCTACGCTAGATATGGTGATTTTATTAAAGCTGATTGTATAACAAAGAATAATATTGCTAGTAAAAATAATATTGATTTAATATATTCTTCTAAGTTTGAATGTAATAACTTTAATTTTATTGCTAGTACTACAGAAGGATTGTTTTTGTATTCATATGATCAAAATTGATGTTTTGTATTAACTTAAAATTAGTGTAGTATATGAATTATGAAATATTTAGGAATTGATTATGGAGAAAAAAGAGTTGGTATAGCCACTTCCGATACAGAAGCTAAGATTGCTTTTCCAAAAGTAGTTTTGGAAAATAATGGTGAATTGATAAGGAATATTGTTAATTTTTGTAATGAAAATCAGATAGAATCTATTGTAATTGGTGAGTCAAAAAATTATAAAGGTGAAGATAATAAAATAAATCCGCAAATAATTTCTTTTAAGAGAGATTTATCTAAGGAAATAAAACTCTCTATATCTCTTGAACCGGAATTCATGTCTTCGGCTCAGGTTGAAAACACTTTTGGTAAAACCGATATGCTTGATGCTTCCGCAGCATCCATAATACTTCAGACATTTATGGATAAAGAAAGAAATAGACAAGAAAAGAAAAAAAAGGAGGAAGAAGAAAAGACTAGGGATATAAAAATAAATTATGATGATTTTAAGAAGGTTGAAATGAAAGTTGGAAAAATATTATCTGCAGAACCTATTTCTGGGTCAGATAAACTTTATAAACTTTCTGTTGATTTTGCTGAAGGTGAACCAAGACAGATTCTTTCTGGTATAGCACATTATTTTCCGGATAATCAAGTTTTGATTGGTAAAAAAGTTGCCTTTGTTACAAATCTTGAACCAAGACCACTTATGGGGATGATGAGTAATGGAATGATTCTCGCTGTAAAGTCCGATGAGAATCTGGCTCTTATGGAGGTTCCAGATTTTATAAAGGAGGGAAGTATATTAGGATAAAAATGAATTTTATTAAAACAAAAATTGAATTTTTTAAAAATTGTCTAATAAACAATATAAGAGGTAAGAATGCTAAATGGTGGCTTTTTGGTATTTCATTTGCTGAATCATCTTTTTTTCCTATACCTCCCGATTTCTATCTTATGCCTGTCGTTGCCCAAAATAGATCAAAATGGGCCTTTTTTGCCTTTATAACAACGATAGCATCGGTCCTTGGTGGGTTGTTCGGGTATTTTATTGGTGCGGTACTTTTTGAAACTGTAGGTAGATTTATTGTTGAAACATATAAGTTAAACGACGAGTTGATAATAGTTAGTGATTTCTTTAACAGTCATGCTTTTTTGTCTATTTTTACTGCGGCTTTTACACCAATACCATATAAAATTTTTACAATAGCTGCTGGTTTATTTAAAATAAATATTCTTATTTTTGTTATAGCTTCTGTGTTAGGAAGGGGAATAAGATTTTTTGCTGTTTCACTGATAATGAAGATATTTGGAGAGAAGATAAGTCAAATAGCTTTTAAATATTTCAATTTGTTTACTTTTGTTTTTGCAATTATTGCAGTTCTTTTTATTGTATACAAAATACTATTTTAATTATCATTAAAAAAAGTTATAATTGTGGTAATAACTTTTTATGAATAATTGTTTTCTTAAAAAAAATATTTGTCTTCCTAAGTATCTTTCTATGCCTGCAGTTGCAATAGATATCGGTAATAATTTTCTAAGATATTTAGAATTAAATGATAATAAAAAAGGTATTCAAATAAAAAGTTTTGGTGAATTACCTATACCAGAATCTGTCATAAAAGATGGTGATATTTTAAATAGGGAAAAACTTATTCTACTTTTTAAACAAGTTAGACAGAATGTTACCAATAATTTAGTGAAAGTCTCTATTCCAGAAGATAAAAACTATATATTTAATATAAAAATACCTAAGGTTAAAGACAGAGAGATTAGACAAATCTTAGAATTTAAAATAGAAGAAAATGTTCCTTTAAGGTTGGATGAATCACTTTTTGAATATGAGGTTGTTCCTGAGATGAGTAATAATAAAGAACTTTTACTAAATGTTACAGTTGTTCCTAAAAAAGTTATTGAAGAATACACAGATATCATAAAAACTTCAGGTTTTTTTCCAGTATCTTTTGAAGTTGAATCGAAAATGGTTTGTGAAAGTGTTGTACCCCAAAATGATAAAAATACTTTTATGATAGTTAATATAAAAGATGATTCAACAATATTATCTATAGTATCTAATAATATTGTTGTTTTAACATCAACTATTTCTATTGGTAGTAACGCTATTATAGATTCTCTATATAGAAAGAATGGGACTTCAGAAGAGAAGATAAAGAAATTACCAGATGAATTTTTTAGCATAAATCAAAAATATAACGATGAGGTTTTTAACTCCTTATTAAATATTTTTTCTGTTTTTAAGGATGAAATAAATAAGTTTATTAAATACTGGATAGCACAAGATGATAAGGAAGATATACTTTTTGATAAAAAGGTAAACAAAATTATATTCTGTGGTAGAACATCAGCTATGTTAAATTTATGTGAACATATAACTCAAGGTGTCAATGTTCAGGTCTCTTTGGCTGATGTTTGGACAAATGTTTTTGATAAAGAAGGATATCTGCCAGATTTAAAATTTGTTGACTCTTTAGATTATCCAGTTCTTGTTGGATTAGCTTTACCTTTTTATAAAAAAAATGCTTAATTTCATTTTAAATAAAGATAAAAAAGAGATTTTCTCAGAATATTTTTTGAGAGTTTTTATATATTTTCTCGTTTTTTTGTTTCTTTCTTTTATTATACTGTTCTCTCTTTTTATGCCTTCAGTTTTTTATTCTGAATACAAAAAAGATAATATTTCCCAACAACTTAATTATGTTAAAAAACAAGTCGGACCAAACAATACTGATCCTATAGAAATAATAAAAAGAGTTAATATACTCGGCGGTATGTTGATTGATATTAAAACTAGCCGTTTTAGTGGAATTATCGAGAAAATAATCTCATTGAAAAATAGTGGTATAAAAATAAATTCTATATCTGTTTTAAATAATGATGAAAGTACTATAAAAATATCTATAAATGGAATTTCAAAGACTAGAGAAAATTTAACTAGTTTTGATAAAGAACTTAAAAAATCTGAACTTTTTCAAAGTGTGAATCTTCCGGTTTCTAATCTTATTAAAAATACAGAGGCTGACTTTTCTATGAATTTAATTTACAAAAAATAATATGCCTAAAAATAAGACTAAAAAAATATTTTTATCTTTACTTATTCTAAATATATTATTGGGTATATCTTTTGGACTTTTATTTTTGTATGTTAAAAATCAAAATATAAGAGCTTCTGAAATAGAGAATGAGATTAAAAATGAAATCAGAAAACAAGAATCTAGATCTATAATGCAAGATGATTTAAATAGGGCATTAGAATCAGAAGTTGAATTAAAAAAGTATTTTGTTGAAAAAGAGAACATTGTTGGTTTTATAGAGATTATCGAAAACTCAGTTTCTAATTCCGGTTTAAAATCGGAAGTAAAAAGTGTTTCAACAGAATCTAGTGATAAGTTGAATAAAATTAATGCAGAATACTTAAGGATAAAGTTAGATGTTACTGGGGATTGGGAAAAGATATTATATTTTGTTAAACTTCTAGAAAATTACCCACTTAAAATAAATGTAGAAAAAGTATTCCTAACAAAGTATTCTGATTTTGATTCAAAGAATAAGATAATGCCACAATGGTTAGCTAGTTTTGATTTTACAGTTTTGAAGTTTAAAGATGATAAATAAAATATGTTTAAGATAAATAAAAAGAATAATAGTCAGATTTTGAATAATTTATATATATCATCAAAATATATAAATCCTCTAAGAGATTGGGTTTTCCTTTTGGTTATTTCATTTATTATAATAGTCTGTTTTGTGTTTTTTGATTATTCTGTGTATAAAAAAATAATGGTAGGGGAAATGTATGTTAGTGTTGAAGAAAAAGAACTTACTTTAGAAAAACTAAATAAGAATAATACAGATGAATTATTAAGTGATTTTAATAAAAGAGTTGAATATATATCAAAATCTAAAGTTTCAAAAAGTCCAGATCCATCTATATAGTTGATTTTCTATAAAAAATCTGTTATTCTGCATAACGCACAGGTAGAAATGCCTTCGTAGTTCAATGGATAGAACAGAGCTCTTCTAAGGCTTTGATGTAGGTTCGATTCCTACCGAAGGCACCCAAATAAAAAACAACGAGTATTTCTCGTTGTTTTTTATTTGTTGGTAGTGTCGGTAGGAATCGAAAGACGGAAATCAAATTTCTAGTAAGAAATTTGATTGAGTCGGGGTCGCGGGTTTCTGTGAGTGACGACGAACAGAAAACCTGTGACCGAGTCTATACCGAATTTAAAGGAGTCCTATTTTTTGTGTATCACGAGTTACTAAGTATAATTTTTCGCTACGCTCAAATTCTACGTAAGTACTCGCGACCCCAGCTCGTGGTTTTGTTTGCTAACAAAACATCACTGCGCTTCCCACAAACTAAAAACCTGAAGCAGTTCAGGTTTTCTTTACGTTTGTGGGCGATACAGGACTCGAACCTGTGACATCTTCAGTGTAAATGAAGCGCTCTACCAACTGAGCTAATCGCCCTAAATCATTTTGTTTGGACAAAATGTTCGGGCGACAACCAAGTGTTGTTTAGCCCAACGTTTTGTATAATAGCTTAAATATGCTAGATTATCAAGTATAAAACACTATAAAATGAAAATCCCTATATTATACGAAGATAAAGATGTTGTTGTAATAAATAAGCCTGCTGGACTTGTTGTTCATTCTGATGGAAAAACCAAAGAAAAGACTTTGGTTGATTGGATTTTAAAAGAATATCCTAAGAGTAAAAATGTTGGTGAACCTATAGATTTAGACAATGGAGATCAAATATTGAGGCCTGGAATAGTTCATAGAATAGACAGAGATACTTCGGGGGCTTTAATAATCGCAAAAACTAAAAAAGCTTATGAATTTTTGAAAGAACAATTTAAAGAAAGAAAGGTTCATAAAATATATAATGCTTTTATTTATGGAACTTTAAAAGAAGATAGGGGAATGATAAACAGACCGATAGGAAGAAGTCCTTCTGATTTTAGAAAATGGTCATCCACAAGAGGTGCAAGGGGAGAGATGAGAGAGGCTGTCACTTATTTTAAAGTTTTAAAAACAAAAAATGATATAACTTTTATTGAAGCTATTCCAAAGACCGGTAGAACACATCAAATAAGAGTTCACTTTACTGCATTGAATCATCCGATTCTAATGGATGGACTTTATGCTCAAAATTTCTTCCTAGAAAAAGGTAATTTATTTGGTTTTGAGAGACTTGCATTACACGCAAGACAGCTTGAAATAACAATTCCATCTGGTAAAGAAATAAAAGTTATTGCACCTTACCCAAAGGATTTTGAGGATGCAATAGAAGAGATAAACAAATAAATCTTGCTAAAAACCTTATTATATGCTAAATTACTACCACTATGGAATTGAAGAATATTAAAATCTCACCTGTAGATATAGAAGCTAGAAAGAGTCTTGATATGAGACCTGGTGACACTGTTCGTGTGTGGCAGAAGATTCAAGAAGGTGATAAAACAAGATTACAAGCTTTTGAAGGTATGATCCTAGCTATAAAGCATGGAAAGGAAGCTGGGGGTACTTTTACAGTTAGAAAAGTTATAGATGAAGTTGGTGTAGAAAGAATATTCCCATTATATTCTCCTGTTATAGATTCAATAGAAGTTTTGAAGAGAGCAAAAGTTAGAAGAGCAAAACTATACTATGTTAGAGAGAAGGCTACAAAAGAATTAAGAAGACATTTGAGAAGCGAGCTTCTACAAGCAAGACAAGAAAGTAATACAGATACAGTTAAAAAGAGTGAAGTAGAAGAAGTTAAAGAAGAGAAAAAAGAAGAAGCTAAATAAAGGCTCGCTCGCAGAATATTTTAAAAGCACGATAAAAGTCCCGCCGTCGCGGGACTTTTTCTCTACTCACGAAATTTTTTGCTAAAAATTCCGCTCCGTAAGGCTTTAAAAATAATCAGCTTCACTCGCTATCGTAAATGCAGAGTATTTTTATTTAAGTGTCTTTATGGGGTGTTCTGTGATAATTCAGATTTTTGTATGGTTGAAATTAATATTGATATCTAGTAGTATTAATTTTGTTAGAGAATGCACGGGTGGCGAAACTGGTAGACGCACTACCTTGAGGTGGTAGCGCCCGTAAGGGCTTGGAAGTTCGAGTCTTCTCCCGTGCACATTAAAAAACAAACTATTTAAAATAGTTTGTTTTTTAATGTAGGGAAACAAGCAAAAGTCTTTGCTTGTGTGAAGACTCGAAAGACGGAAATCAAATTTCTAGCAAGAAATTTGATTGAGTCGGGGTCGTAACTTTTTCTGAGCGACGGCGAAGAAAAAAGGAGTGACCGAGTCCTCTCCCGTGCACATTAAAAATAAACCATAAAAAATGGTTTATTTTTAATGTAGGGAAACAAACAAATTAAAACCACTTTTCAAAAAGTGGTTTTAATTTGTTATAATCATACTTATGAAAAGATTATTAACAATTGCTGGTTTACCTATTACATGGATGGCCGTCTGGTTATTTTTTGTTTTATATCTACAGCCACAGGGTATAGATTACACAGACAGGTATCTTATAACATGTCTCTATTTCTTAGTTATCATAACTTATCTTACTTTTATCTTTAAAAAACAGATTGGAGAGTATGTAGATAAATTTAGTCCAAAAGATTTGTTAAATATGGTTATTTTTGCTTTGTTTGTTATTGTTACTTATTTTTTTATAAAAATCTTTTCAGAAAGTAGTCCTTTGAATGCTATAAAGTCAACTTTACCTCAGATGCTTTGGCTAGATCAAAGATATTTAGTTACAAAATCTTTTGAAATAATGTTTCAACAAACATTTTTTATGATAAGTATTTATTATATTTATAATGAGAAACTTTCTGATTATCTAGACATGCTTATTTTTGGTTTATATTGTCTCATACTTCATTTCCCAGTACTTTTTATTGAGGGTTCTATGGGAAAAATACTTTTCTCTGTTTCATTCTTTGCCGGTGTTATCTTTGCGTATTGTATTACAAAATCAAAAAAGGGTTTCATATATAGTTATATGATACATTTCGGTTTCTATGTCTTGCTTGCTACGATTTTTTGGTTAGGAGGAGATAAATATATAGTTCCATTATTAGTAAAATAATTATTTTTTAATATGTTGTATACAAAGAGAGGGGATGATGGAAAAACAAGTATTTATGGTTGTGATCAAAAAATATCAAAAAGTTCTGCTATCACAGAAGCATTAGGTTCGCTTGATGAAACAAATTCATATTTAGGTGTTTGTAAAGCACAGATTCATGATTCAGGATTTATTATTCAGGATAAGAAAGTTTGGGATATAATACATCAAGCTCAAAATAATCTTTTTACTATTCAAGCACAAGTTGCTGGAGCAGATAAAAAACTTACAGAAGAAAATATTTTATGGCTCGAGAAAATAATATTAGAAATTGACGAACAATTACCAGAGATAAAATCTTTTCTAATATCTGGTTCGACAGAAATATCTGCTAATTTTGATTTTGCTAGAACCTTGGCACGTAGGGCAGAGAGGAGAGTAGTTGCTGTAAGTGAAGAAAACATAACAAAGATAGATTCTATCACTCTTTCTTATATGAACAGGCTTTCAAGCCTTCTGTATGCTTTGGCGAGGTATTTTGCTACAAGATCTGGTGTAGAAGAAGCTCCTACATATTAAACTCTGGATTTTAATCAAAAAATCTGTTATAAATAACAAAGCAGAGAAATCTGTTTATGGTGTCTATTGTGTAATGGTTAGCACAGAGGTCTGTGGATCCTCTAGTTCGGGTTCGAATCCCGATAGACACCCAAAAATAAAACACTGGACAGAATGTCTGGTGTTTTTAATTTTTGGAGTGTCTATCGGGATTCGAAAGACGGAAGCTACGAAGTCGCCGTTAGCAAACGGCGTAGCTGAGTCAGGGTCGTAGAATTTTGTGAGCGACGGCGAACAAAATATCTCTGACCGAATCCCGATAGACACCCACTCAAAATCCGGCTTTGCCGGTTTTTTAGTGGGTGTCTAAGCAAGTAAACTGCTTTACTTGCGTTCGGGATTCGAACAGCGGAATCATGTTTTTCTAGCAAGAAAAACAGATGAGCTGGTGCCCAGACAAAGTTGAGCGACGGCGAAATTTTAGTCGAGGGAGAAATTCCCGATAGAAACCCAAAAATAATGAGCCAGATGTGGATACATCTAGCAATTATATTGTTGGTTTTTGTAGTATACTTTATGTATGGAAAAAATACATTTCAGTGAAGATGATGAAGTAGTAGTGCAAGAAAAATTGGAACAGATCAGAAATACAGAAATATCTGGTGATAGAGAAATGACTGATTTTGAGAAAATTCTTACTCTTATGATACAACATAGTATGTCCAGTTTTTTAGATAAATATGGCATAAAATGTTCTTTAAATGATTTAAAATTGGATAATATTTTAATTAAAAAAACAGTTGAAAAAAAAGTCGTGGGTTGTTTTGTTGCTGGAGAATATAATCCATTTACAAAAAAGATCGCCCTTTATTTAGCGGATTATGAAAATTCTCCATATTTTGTAAATACATTAGTTCATGAATTTTTCCATTCTTTGTCATATTCCTCGTTAAAATTGGGTCTAATGAAAAATGGTGATTTGTTTGGTGATCATAGTGTTGGGTTATCCATGCAGTCTGAAGATCAGGGTATTAGAATTCAGTTGTTTGGGCAGATGGACGAAGCCTTAACTGAAATTTTGACAGAAAAATTAATTAATGAATTTCTTAGTGAACAATTACTTTCTGGTTTACAGAAGCCATATTTAAAAGAAAAAGAAAAGCTACTTGATTTTATAAATTATATAAATAAGAGTGAAGAATTAAAAAAGATGGAAGGGAAGGATAGTCTATCTGAGGATGAGGTGTTTGGTATTTTTTTGAGAGCATATTTTAATGGGGAAATATTACCTTTAGCAAGATTGCTTGAGGAAGATTTAGGGAAGGGATGGTTTAGAAAAATTGGCGAGGCTTATTCAATAGTTGGATGAGACAAAAACTATTATAATATATAGACAGAATAATTTTAAAAGTATTATTTAAAAATAATAAATTAAATGCGAATGTGTCTGTATTAAATAAAATCCTCTCACTTTCCTAAAAAATAAACAATGATAGAATTTTGTTATGGAAGAAGAGAATAAAAAATTAGAAAAATTAGGATTTAATTCATTTTTTGAATTAAAAAGTAAAGAATTTTGGTAAATTTATAGATAAAGTGAAAAAAAATTGGGGAGATTTGGTTATGATGATTATAAATAATTATTTAAAAATATTTTAAAATTATCTCTTTTGTAAAAAATCTGTTAATATGGCTAATATGTTTGAGTCTTCAACTGTTATAGGATTAATTGGTTCAATTTCTCTCTTTTTATATTCAGTTATTTCTTTTGGTAATCTTATAAAAAATTCTGTTGGACCTAAAATTAAAGATATGTTGTCTTCTGTGGCTTCTAATCCCATCAAAGGTGTTATTTTAGGTGCTATATCTACAGCAATACTTCAGTCTAGTACTGCTGCTTCTGTTATTGTGGCTAGCTTGGCGAGTACAGGTATAATAAGTTTCTATCATTCTATTGGGATAATATTTGGTGTGAATATTGGAACAACAATAACCTCTCAGTTGATAGCTTTTAATTTTATGTCTGTTTCACCGTATATAATTATTTTGGGTATTTTATTATATTTTTGGGGAAGAGGATATAAAAAATATGCTAGGTCTATAATTTTTTTTGGTCTATTATTTTTTTCAATTTATCTTATATCTATTTTTGTTTCAAAAATAGATGATAATCTTATTAAAAATATTTTATCTTTTAATGGAAATATATTTTTCATTATATTTATTGGGATAATATCTAGTTTTGTTTTACAGTCTAGTTCTGTCGTATCCAGTCTAGTTTTGATCCTTGTTGGTAATGGAAGTATTAGTCTTATTCAATCAGTGGGGTTAATTTTAGGAGCAAATATTGGGACAACATCTACTGTCTTGATAGCATCCACTGTTATGAATAAAGACGGAAAAAAAGTTGCTTTAGCACATTTTTTATTTAATTTATTGGGGGTATTTATATTTTTACCTTTAATTAATTATTTTATAAGATTTATAAATTTTATTGGAGGTAGTGATATAAATAAAGTTGCTAATATTCATTTTTTATTTAATTTGTTTTCAACTTTTTTGTTTTTAATTTTTATCAAGATTTTTATTAAGACTGTCAACTTTGTTGCAAGTAAATTCAATTAATAATAGTATATTGATTATGATTGAAATTTTGATTGATTCTTTTATAGATACTTCCAAAATGATACCTTTATTACTTTTTGTATATATTGGTATAGAACTTGTTGAATATAAGTGGGGAAGCAAAATTAGGTTAAGTATGGAAAAGGCTGGTAAAGTTGGACCCCTTGTTGGTTCAGTCTCTGGCATTTTTCCTCAATGTGGATTTTCTGTTATTACTACTGCTTTATATACACAGAGATTAGTTACTATTGGAACTCTTATTGCCGTTTATCTTTCCACTTCAGACGAAGCTATTCCAATAATTTTATCTGATCCCGAGAAAGCATATTTGGTTGTACCTTTAGTTATTACCAAATTATTTATCGCGGTTATTTTTGGGTATATTATTGATTTTATTTTTAGAAAAAACAATAAAGAGATTTTGGAACATATAAAGGCTTTTTCTTCTGGTAATGATGACTCAGAGCATCACCATGAAAAACTTTCTGATGAACATGCTTGTTGTGGTCACAACTTGAGTAATGAATCAAAAGACTTTTCTTTTAGAGAAGTATTTATACATCCAGTTTTTCACACAATGAAAATATTTGTTTTTATATTTATTACATCTTTGTTTATAGGTTTCTTGATTTCAAAGGTAGGTAATGAAAGCTTAGAAATATTTTTTACAAAATATAAAATTCTACAGCCATTTATTGCTGCCTTTATTGGGCTTATACCAAATTGTGTTTCTTCTGTCGCTCTTACAGAACTATATATGAGTGGAATAATAACTTATGGTGCGGTAATTTCTGGTCTTTCTTCTGCTGGCGGACTTGGTATTTTGGTCTTATTTAGAGAGGAAAAAAATAAAAAAGAGGTATTTAAAATAATAGGATTACTTCTATCTATAAGTATATTAGTTGGATTAGTTTTACAATATTTCATATAATATTAATATGAAAATATTAAATGGTTTTAAAACTTTTATCCTTAGGGGTAATGTTGTTGATCTAGCTGTTGGTGTCGTTATTGGTGCAGCTTTTACTGGTTTGGTAAATGCTATGGTAAAGGATTTACTTACTCCACTTATTGGTGCGATAGCAAGAGTTCCAGATTTTTCTGGTTTGAAATTTACTATAAATGAAAGTCAGTTTCTTTATGGAGATTTTTTAAATGCTTTTATTTCTTTTTTGATTGTTGCTGCTACGGTTTATTTCTTTGTTGTTTTACCAATAAACACATTAATGTCTAAAGCAAAAAAGGAAGAAAAACAATCTGAACCAACAACAAAAAAATGTCCTGAATGTTTAAGTGAGATTCCACTTGAAGCAAAGAGGTGTGCTTTTTGTACAACAAGGATACAGGAATAAAATTTTGATAACTAAAAAATGAGGAGACACCTTTTTGCAGATTTAAGGTCTCACCTCATTTTTTATTTGTTTTAAGAATTTTTTCTTTTCCAGTTATCGAGTATTATTGCTGTTGCCATTGCTACATTTAGAGACTCGGTTTTTCCGTAGGAGGGGATTGTTATTTTTTCTTTCACTAGATTTTCGATCTCCTTACTTATTCCATTTGATTCATTTCCCATGATAAGTATCCCATCTTTTGGATAATTTACGTTGTGGACATTTTCTCCTTCTAAAAAGGCACCGTAAATAGGTAATTTTGTTTTTGATAAATAATCATTTAAGTCTGTATAAAAGATATTTGTTCTTGTAAAAGAACCCATCGAGGCAGTTATAACTTTTGGATTATAAAAATCTACTGTATTTTTAGAAGCAATAATTTTACTAACCCCATACCAGTCAGACATTCTTATTATTGTTCCCAAGTTTCCTGGATCTTTGATTTCATCTAGAACTAAGATTAAACCTTTTTCTTCGATATCTTTATTTTCTTTTTGTTTTACTACAGCTAAAACAGAGTCATTTGTTTCAAAAGCACTAACTTTTTCTATTTCAGACTGATTTACTATCTCATAAATTTTTGACTTATCTCTTATTGATTCACCATATTTGTCAAAAAAATCAGTGGTTGTAAGTAATATTTCTATTTCAAAATCTGATTTTAGTAATTCAGAAACACTTTTTTCTCCTTCGACTAGGAAAAGACCAAGCTCTGTTCGGTTTTTCTTTTCATGTAAGGATCTTATGAGTTTTTGTTGGTTTTTTGTAAGCATATATAAATGTTATCACAATTTAGTTTAATTTAAAAAAAAGAACCACTTGCTCGCCTTAAGGCGTAGTTCTAAACACTTAGTAATATTCCTTTTCATCGCGTTGTCACGATTACTTTCTTCCTTTTCGTCCCGTTTCTACCGGTTCACTAATTGGGGGTATTACTTTGTGTTTTTGAACGCAAGTGGTTAAGCTTGAACAGTCTAGTTTTTTCCTTGCTTAAGGGACTAGTAAAAGTAATACTATATCTTTGGTGTTTAAAAGTAAAGTTGGTCAAGGTTTAACCTTGACTGGCTGGCTTTTTATCTCAAATAATATTAATATCAAATCATGAAAATTCTTTTTATAACTATTGGAAAACAAAATGATTCTCTTTTTGGAGATGCTGTTTCTGAATATACAAATAGAATAAATAAATATTTTAAAATTGAATGGAGAGTTATTCCTACTTCCGATATAAAAAAAGAGGGGGAGAATATTTTAAAATGTATAGAATCAGATGATTATCTTGTAGTCTTAGATGATAAGGGTAAAGAACTAGATACTATTCTACTCTCTCAATTTATAGAGAAAAGAATGATAGATGGAGATAAGAGAATAGTTTTTGTTATAGGTGGAGCATATGGTATTTCTGATGAGGTTTTTAAAAGATCTAATTTTAAATGGTCATTGTCGAAACTTACATTTCCACACCAGATCGTAAGACTTATTCTTTCTGAGACCGTTTATAGGGCTATAACAGTTATCAAAAATGAGCCTTATCATCATCAATAGTTGAAAGTTCACCCGAAAAAATTTTGACTGATGTAAAATTAATATTTTACTTGTATCTGCTTAGGGCAGATACGTCAGTCAAAACTTTAGCGGGTAAAAGTTCATAAAGTTTGTAAAGTATAAGAAAATGTTATAATTATTATTGTAGTTTAATTATAATTAATATATTTGTATGAATGAAAGTATACCAGAACAAAAAATAGTGTTTGAGTCTGATGAAAATGGTTTTGTAAAATTTGGTGATGTTTCTAGACGTATTCTTAATAAACAATGTCAGTATGGTGTAAGTTTTGCTTTCGGTGATTCTGGTTCCGGATGTCCTAATTTAGGAGAAGGACTTCGTATAACGGGTGATATTGGTAATTATCATGATGTAAAAATTCACCAAGATGATATTGAAGAATTTGTTAGAAGATATAAAGCTTATAGAAACGAATAAAATATATAATTAATTTATTAATAGTTTAACTAAATAAAAATATGAAAGGATTTGTAAAAAATATTGAAAAGGAAACTTTAGAAAATGATAATTTTAGAAAAGTTCTTTATACATCACAGCATGGTCAGTTGGTTGTTATGAGTCTTAAACCACTTGAGGATATTGGTTTAGAAGTTCATGAATATACAGATCAATTTTTCCGTGTAGATAGTGGAGAAGGTAAGGTGGTAATAGATGGTGAGGAATCAGTAATCTCAGATGGGTTTGCTGTAGTTGTACCAGCTGGATCACAACATAATATAATAAATATATCTCCTGATAAACCACTTAAACTTTACACTATTTATATGCCACCACATCATAAGGATGGTATTGTTCATAGGACAAAAGAAGAAGCAGAAAATGATTTAAGCGATCGTTTATAGTTTTTAAAAGATATGTTTGAAAAAGAAAGACAAATTGAAAACACTAATAATTAT
>JACCEE012014044.1_pt1 | contig 29232 bp, 19 predicted proteins | sample 7449931 | NCBI WGS metagenome assembly JACCEE01 (sample SAMN15323457, study PRJNA562643) | freshwater metagenome | isolation source: river surface water | place: USA:Blue River Watershed | collected 2017-08-19 | reverse complement strand
GCAAATGTGACAGTTACCGCCACTTTCGCAGGCAATGACGGCAAACTTGGCACGGCGGATGACGTAATTTTTAGCACCACGACGGATGCAAACGGCAAATATCAATTCACTAATTTACCGAGTGGCACTTATCAAGTTGTCGCAACGACTCCGAATGGTACGATTCCAACCACAGGAATAGATACAGCGGGCGCGGGAGAGGTTACATTTACTTTAAGTGAACATGAAAAACGCAACGATATTGATTTTGGCTTTACTAAATCTAGTTCTATCGGTGACCAAGTTTGGATTGATACCAATGAAAATGGACGGTTTGATACAGGTGAAACGCCTTTACCACGCGTAACGGTGACATTAACCAATGCGGGCGATGATGGCGTGTATGGCACACCTGACGATAAAGTGTGGACAACGACAACGGATAGCAGCGGTAAATATATTTTCACTGATATTCCTGCGGGCGATTACGTCGTTAGTGTTGTGCCGCCTACAGGTACAATTACCACAACCCCCACTTCTTACAACACAGTGACGGTGGATGATGGTGAATCTATTGATACGGTTGATTTTGGTTTTACTTATCCGCCAAAAATCATCACACCACCAACAACTGGAACAGGAACTCCACCGACAGGAACAGGAACAGGAACGCCGCCAACGGGTGGGACAACAAATCCGCCTAGCACAGGAACGGAAACGCCGCCAGTGGTTACGCCGCCAGAGCCTGAAAATCCAAGCCAACCTACTCAACCTGTCACGCCGACTTTGGTCGTTGAAAAAACAGACGGGCAAACGGTTGTTGTCGCAGGACAAGCTTCAACTTATACCATTACTATCAGTAATATCAGTGATGTTTATGCAACGAATGTATTAGTGACAGATTTCTTGCCCGAAGGTAGCACGTTTATCAGTGCAGATAATAAAGCGCAGTTAATTAGTGATAATTTGGTGCTGTTCCCGTCATTCAATCTCGCGCCACATGCTGAAAAAGTTTTGACGGTTGTGATGAATGCGCCTTTATCAGGAAATGAGGTTGTTAATAATACTTCGGTGACTTATAGCCCTCCGACCACGACAACGGATGGTTCAACACCGCCACAATCTGAATTACCGCCAGAAGGAACATTGCCACCCACGGGAACATTGCCGCCTGGGACAATTATTCCACCTGGGTTTGATTTGCCGCCGTCAGTGATTGTGCCGCCTACCACAGGCACGCCGCCGACCACGACAACAATTACGACGACAGATACTGATGTTAATACGTTGATTCCCTATCAATATACAGTGTTCCATAACCTCATTGAGCATGAAAGAATTTTCGGTGCACCGCAACCTGACCGTCAATTTAAATTGCCACCGTTGCCAATTTATCCCATTTATAGCGGTTCAATTGCTTCAGGTACAACGATGGAAATTAGATTGTATGATGAAAATGGGGCGGAATTAGGTTCACAAATCGTTGTTGCTGATGTGGGCGGGAACTGGATGGCATCATTTGCTAATGTGATTTTGAGTGATACCCCACATAGAATGGAAGTACGCGAAATTTCTTCGCTTTACAACCATTCTGCTATGAGTGTATTTGATATGCGGACTTACTTTGTCCCCGCTGTGACACCACAATTATTCTTTGGCAATCAAATGACAATAATGGATGTGCTTAATTATACGCCTTCTAACGTTATGAAAGCTTTCCACCGTGCTTGTCACAGCCCATTTGCAATGTCATGGGATGATTTAAGTTCTTACTACTTCTTTGCAGGCTCAAGTACAACGGTACAAAATAGTATCTAACTTGAAGTGGTAGGGTGAAATAGGTGCAAGCCGTATTCCACCCTACCGTTTATAAGCTGTTTTTGTTCGGCTTTTGTGGAGTTTCATGGTGGAAAACGCTACGCTATTCCACCCTACCTACTGATTTAACCAATATTGTTGAATCCAATCAATGGATTCGGCAATATTGTATTCACGTCCAAGTATATCCATTCTGCCGATTTTATCTGATGCATCCATTGCGATATTTTCTTTAGGGTCTAAAATAACTTGCATACGATGATAATGTTTTTTCAATAAATGTTTGGCTTGATAATGTGAAATATCAGAAACGCCCTCCATTAAAATCGTAATCAGCGGACTTGCCCAGCGCAACGCGCCCCAATTCAATACTTTTTTCTCAATATATTCTGGATTTTCCCCTGTCCCAATCGACAGCAAAACCACATCTGATAAATCGCATTCGCCAGCATTTAACGCTTGCGTTAATGCCACAATACTCGGGTTATTTGCACAAACACCGCCATCAATAAAACCATCCACTGACGGAAAATAAGAAGGAGCCGCCGTAGAATAAAGCGCGACTTTAGCCAATTTATAATCAAAATCTTTAGCTTGGAAGTTATTAAAAATTTTAGGTTTCCATGAACGGCGGTCGTTTGGTTTTTCATTATCTAACTGAAAACTGGGAACAACGACTTTTTTCTGTAATTCCCCTAAAGTCAATTCTCCAAAAGTTAAATTAACTTGTTTTTCCAATTCCCGATTAATGTATTTTGCCCCAAACAGCACCTCAAATAGTTGTTTTGGATTACAGTAATCTGTCCAGCGATTGCGGGTAAAAATCAATTTGCCCGAATTGAGATAAATATCGCAAATTTCCTGCGGTTTTTTCCCAGAAGCCAATCCCAAACCTAGAAGAGAACCCGTAGAAGTGCCTGCAATTAAATCAACTTGGTCTAACCATCCCGCGATTTCAGGACAATGATAAAGCCGCTGTAAAATGCGTGCTGAAATTAAGCCCCGCAATCCGCCGCCATCTAACGCTAAGATTTTATAAACTGCCATGACATCCTCCAATCAATTGGGTTTTTAGCAAGGTAAATTCGTGAGTCAGTTTTTCAGATTCAGTGATTTATTTATCAGTGCACGTTAAAAAACCTGCTAGGTTTTTAAAACCGAGCAGGTCTTTATTTTAATTTGAATCTATCGGTAACCCTTGCAATCGCTAAAGCGATTGCACTCCTTTTTAATCAACTGCGTAATGCCTATTAATTTCAAAATTTAAACAATAATTTATATTGTTTTTAACACCGTCACAAATTGCGGAATTGTCGCTGTAAAAGTGCTGCCTTTACCCGATTCGCTTTCTACAAAAATATCGCCCCCCATTAAACGACAAAATTGGCGACTTAACACTAAACCTAAACCTGTTCCTCCATAATGGCGGCTGATTTCTTCTGTGGCTTGTGAATATTTAGTGAATAATTTGCTTAATTGTTCCACGTTCATTCCAATACCATTATCTTGAATCGTAAAATTGATAAAACGTTTATTTTCGCCACTTAAAGGTTCAAATTGTTCGTGCGAATGAACCCATAAACGAATTTTACCTTGTTTAGTAAATTTGCACGCGTTGCTCAATAAGTTGTATAAAATTTGCCGAATTTTTGTATCATCTGCCATCATACTTTCAATCGTTTCATCTACTTCAACGATTAATTGATTATGATTACCTTGCACTAACGGCATAATCATTTGCGTGACTTCTTTAATTAGAGGCGACAATTTAAATTCAATTACGCTAATGCTCATTTTATTGGCTTCTAATTTAGATAAATCCAATAAATTATTAATCAAATTGAGCAAATATCGTCCTGCTGAGGTAATCTTTTCAGCATCTTCACTTTCTTCACCACTGCTAATACTGTCCGTTAATAATTCACTATAGCCAATAATTGCATTTAAAGGCGTGCGTAATTCATGCGCCATGCCTGCTAAAAAGTCGGCTTTGTCTTTCGCCCGCGCTTCGGCGGTTTCTTTAGCATGTAAAATTTCAGCTTCACGTTGTTTAAAATTGGTAATATCTTCTACTGTACCAATAAAACCAACAACTTGATTATCTTCCCCTAAAACTGCTTTTGCATATTTTTGCACCCAGCGCAATTCACCTGTTGAACTGTAAATTCTAAAAGTGGCACTAAATTTTTCTACACTCTCAGGCGATTTTAAATAGGCGTGCCATATTTCTTCTATATTTGTTTGGTCGCGTTTATCTACTAACGTTAACCAAGTTGTTCCATAACTAGATTTATCAAACAAGCCAAATAAAGTTTGCCATTGTTGATTGGTATAAATATAGAAACCTTCCAAATCTGTTTGAAAAATTCCAATGGGGGATAAATTGGCTAAAATTCTAAAACGTTCTTCATTTGTTTTTAAATTTTGAATTAATTCTTCATAGCGTTTTCCTAAAAAACGGGTTTTTAAATGGTTTTTAACCCGTGAACAAACTTCTTCTTGTCTAAAGGGTTTAGTGATGTAATCAACCGCGCCCACTTTAAATGCTTCCACTAAATCTTCTGTTTCAGTTTTTGCGGTGATAAAAATAACTGGAATACTTTGCGTGAGTGGATTTTGTTTTAAACGTGAACACGTTTCAAAACCATCAATCCCATTGGGCATCATAACATCAAGCAAAATTAAATCAGGCACGGCTTTTTCTGCAATTTGTAAAGCCCGCTCGCCGCTTTTTGCAAAAAATAATTTGTAACCTTCGGGTTCTAATACTTTGTGTAAAACATCAATATTAGCAGGCGTATCATCGACCATTAAAACTTTGGCGTGGGTGATGTCTAAATCAAGGTCAGGCATGTTTGATGTGCTCCAAGGTTTCTTGCATTCCTTCAATATCGTAACTGGCAAGTTGTTCTTTTAAATGATGCGCTAAAACTTGATATTGGGGATGCGTTTGCATCAGCATATTAATCGCTTGCTGTAATTCTGTTAAATCATGTAATTCTAAAGCATTTAATAATCGTTGATATAGTGCTTCAGGTAATTGATGCTCAAAATTTACTGCTAAAGTTTCAGAGCTAACTTTGAGCGCAACAGTCGACTCATCTGGGATTTTCTTTTCTAAAATTAAATTGAGATGATTTTCTAAACAACGATAAATAGTTTCAAATTTAAATGGTTTAGCAATAAAGTTATCAAAACCGTTGTCTAATAAGGCACGAATTTGATGTTCTAAAGTAGAAGCGGACACGGCAATACACACTGGACGATTTGCTGAAAATTCTTTTTCAATCATCCGCATTGCTGTAGCTCCATCCATAACGGGCATTTGAATGTCCATAAAAACGATATTAGGAAGCTGTTGCCGCAATTTTAACAGAGCCTCTGCCCCATTATGCGCAATTTGTACTTCAATCCCGAGTTCAGTTAAAATATCATGGAGTAATTGACAACTATCTTCAATATCATCAACGACTAAAGCGGTAATTTGGGTTGGGCTTTTAAGTTGGTAGTTTTCAATCGTTAAGTTTGCAGGCTCTGGTAAATTAATCGGTTCTATATAAGGTAAAGTGACGATAAAACGGCTACCTTTGCCGAGTTCTGAATGTACTTGAATCGTGCCTTGCATTAACCCAATATAACGCTTGCAAATTGCTAGCCCAAGTCCTGAGCCTCCTTTTAATATCCCCGCTTTTTCTTGTTGGAAGGCTTCAAAGATACTTTCTAATTTACTGCTTTCAATTCCTAAACCACTGTCAATAATTTCAAATTGATAGCCTTGCTCTCCCAAGACAATGACTTGTAATTCGACTTTCCCTTTTTCAGTAAACTTAATGGCATTGCCCAGTAAATTCAGCAAAACTTGTTGTAATTTATTGCGGTCAGCAACAATTAATGTTTCTACGTCGCCGTGATAACTCAGTTGCCAGTTTAATTTTACTTGCTCGCAGCGGATTTTAAAAATGGCGGCGATATTTTCTATAAATTCTTTTAAATAAAAAGTCGTTGGACGAATTTCAACTGCACCCGCTTCAATTTTGGAAATATCCAAAATATCATTGATGATTGCTAACAAATGATTGCCGCTTTTTTCAATTGTTACCAGTAATTTTTTGTGTTCTTCAGTCAGTTTTGCGTCACGTTTTAAAATTTGCGCATATCCCAAAATCGCATTAAGCGGTGTGCGGATTTCATGCGACATATTGGCTAAGAATAAACTTTTGGCTTTATTCGCGGCCAATGCTTCATCGCGAGCAATGGCTAATTCAGCCGTGCGTTGTTCCACCCGTTCTTCTAAATGCTCGCGATAGTTTTGCAATTTTTCATCGCGAATATCTAATTGTGTTAGCATTGAATTAAATTCATTAATCAATTGCCCTAATTCATCTTTACTGCTCGGTTGACAACGTAAAGTATAATCTTCACGCGTAGAAACTTGCTGCATAATGTTGAGCAATTGGAAAATTGGCTTTAACAATAACTTTTGTAAACGCGAAGATAATTTTAAGGCAAGCAAAATTGAAGCAATCACAGAAATAAAGATAATCAGCAAATTCCAACTGACACGTTCAATCAATAAATTTAGATTAGATTGAATAAATAAAGTGCCAATTATTTTACCTTGAAACTCCATTTGTTTTACAAAATCAATTCTGTCCCAATACATTTCGTATGAATAATTAAGTTTAGAATTTACTAATTCACTTGGATGTTGTTGTAAATGATTTATTTCCGCCTGATTTAAAGTAATGTCTTGTTCTATAGGAACATCACGCAAATAACTTACAAAAATTTTTTTATTTGGCAATATAACATGTACTTGATTAATATATGGATTCGTCTTAAATGCGGAAATATTTTCTTTTGCGGTTTTTGCATCACCGAATAAAATAGCGGCATTAGTGTTTGCAATAACTAAGTCGGCTAAAATATGCAATTCATAAATTAAAGCGCGTTTTTGAGTATAAGTTTCATTAAGCGACATAATTAAGGACATAGAAAACCCAATACTAATGCAAATAATGAAAACTAAAGCATTGAGTTTTTTATTAATTGACCAATCGCGAAGCTTTTCTATAATAATTCCTATCATAATCAAGTACCTAATAAGTTAGTTTAAAAATTGCAGACTTGTTTTAAAACAAATTAAGTGAGATTATTTTTGATAACACTGCAATTTTTCACATCAACTTCTAAATGTATTCACTTTATTCTAAATAGTTATGCTGACATCTTATCAACTACGGTATATTCGTCACTATTTACAACAGGGTGGGATTATTGCTTATCCCACAGAAGCTGTGTATGGTTTGGGCTGTGACCCGTGGAATGAAACAGCCGTTGAACGCTTATTACAATTAAAACAACGTGATTGGCGCAAAGGGTTGATTATCATTGCCGCAGATTTTTCAAACTTACAGCCTTTTATGTTGCCCTTAGCTTCCAACATTGAAGTAAAATTACAAACAAGCTGGCAACAACAACAAGTTATCACTTGGTTAGTACCAGCGCGTCCAGAAGTGCCAGCGTGTGTGCGCGGTAACTCGACACAAATCGCGGTGCGTGTTACGCGCCATCCCATTGCTGCCGCACTCTGCCGTGCATTTGGGGGAGCATTGATTTCTACCAGTGCAAACTTGAGCCACCATTGCCCTGCTAAAACCCCCTGCCATGTCCGCCAACAGTTTAAAGGGCAAACATTACATATCGCCAGCGGCGCATTGGGCGCGCAGAGCCGTCCTAGTGAAATTCGTGATGCACTGACCGATGTCTCAATTCGGCTATAACGTTACAATATAGTTAATTTATCATTTTTTATGCGGTTTTAAAGTTTTTTATTTGTTCACGGTGCAGAAGTATTCGCAGTTGCTTCTGCGGCGCGCTCCGCATTGCTTACTTTGCTTTTGATTTCACCCAAATTACCAAAAATTTCCACTTTGCTTCCTTGATGAAAACCGCGTCTCAATTCTGCAAAATTAGCCGCTGAACTTGCTAAAGCATCGTTCCATTGTTGAGAACTATTTACCACAATGGGACGTAATAAAATGACCAATTCACTTTTAACAGCGGCTTGTTGTGAGTGACGAAACAAACTACCCATAAATGGTATATCTCCAAGTCCAGGCGTTGCTTCAAGGCTTTCTTGTGTTTGCGTTTGCATCAAACCGCCAATCACGACAATCTGCCCATTTTGGGCGCGAATAATACTGTCCGATTCACGAATGCTGCTATTAGCCAGTGGAATATTTAAGCGGCGGTCATACACAATTAAATTCTTTTGTTGGTCAGAAACTTCGCTGACAGTAGGATGAATATGCAGCAGCACCTCACCATGAGCACTGATTTGTGGCGTGACATCTAAAGCAATCCCCGAGAAAAAAGGCGTAAACTGTACGGTTGGATTCGTGCTTAGATATTGTGAGCCTACCAAAAGAGGACTATTTTCTTTCACTTCGGTGACAAAATACTGGTCTTGCCCAACTTTAATCACCGCTTTTTGATTATTCAAAGTTGAAATGCGTGGACTAGATAACACTTGTACCGTACCTTGTGAATCTAGCAATTCAATGAAAGCGGCAAAATTGTTGATATACAGCAAGCCTGAAAAAATACCACCAAACGGATTATCATCTAATCCACTCGTAAAAGGTGAAAACTGTCCTTGCGTATCAATTAAATCCGTCAATTTTGCAGGGGTTTCTAAACGCGAATTGCCCCCTTGCTGTCCAAGTAAAAAACCATGATTTGCTTTATTAGATAATAACGCCCAGTTAATTCCAGCTTGAAAACCATCATTTAACCGCACTTCTAAAATTTTAGCTTCAATAATCACTTGACGTTGTACAACACTTTGCGTATCGCGTAAAAATTTAGCCACTTCATTTAATTCATGCGGCATCGCTTTTACCAGCACAGTCCCCGCTTGACGATTTACGATAACGTTTCGTCCCGACTCAGTGCCCACAAGAGCTTGAATTGAGGCGGTTAACTCCTCCCAAAAACTAGAAGGCGGTTGTGTTGTACCAATATTAGACCCTACAGGGGTTGCAGTTGTGGAAGTATTACGATTATGTGTTGTATTTTCAGTTGTTTCTTGCTGTGAAGGTTGTCCGTTATTGACAAAAGTTTGCGAAAAACCAGTACGACTAATGTTAAGATAATCTACTTCAAATAACTTTGTCCGCATTTTTGCAGGTAAAATATAAATTGCGGTGTCGGTAATGTCATAATCATAGCCATATAATTCGCGAAGTGCATTTAATACTTGTGATAAATTGACATTTTTTAAACGTAATGACACATTACCTGAAACCTCAGGATGCACTAACACATTATAAGGTGTACTTTCTACCAAACTTAAGAAAAAAGCCCGCGCGGGAACTTGATTAACACTCACCTCAAAACGCGCTTCAGGCAAAGTCATGCGGGGCGGCAAAGGGGGTGGGGGTTCTACGGGAATTATTAACTGCTGCGTTAAACTGTCTTGTAACGTTTTTTCGATTTTATCTTGCGCAATTGGCTGTTTTGGGGGAACAGGTTGACATCCCATAAGCACGATGAACAAAACAAACATAACGAATGATTTTAAGAAAATAATCATTTTGATAAAACAACAACCATCAAGAATTTGAATAACGGCATGTTACTATAAAATGTGCAATATAGTGAAAAACATCTTTAAAACTATAAATATAATTAAAAAAATTAAACGAAAGCAAAATTCGTCTTTTAAGCTTTATTGGCTATTTAAGGCAAGGTAAATGCCAAGATTAATTAGTTTTCATTAATTTTTAAATCAAGTTAATTTCACTCATTTCTTAAATCATTTATTTTTTATCAGCCAATCATCATGCGCATTCAAATATTAGGTTCAGCCGCTGGGGGCGGATTTCCCCAATGGAATTGTAATTGTGAAAATTGTCATGGCTTACGCGCAGGCACAATTCAAGCAACCGCCCGCACGCAATCCTCGATTGCTATCAGCGACGACGCTGGCGAACATTGGATTTTATTCAATGCTTCCCCTGATTTACTACGGCAAATCGCGCTTTTTCCTGCCTTACAACCCCAGCGTGCGCTGCGGGATACAGGTATTGTGGCAGCCGTCTTGATTGATAGCCAAATAGACCATACCACAGGTTTATTAATGTTGCGCGAAGGTTGTCCTTTGCCCGTGTATTGTACTGAGAGCGTGCACCAAGATTTAACCAGCGGCTTCCCCCTGTTTAATATGCTCAAAGCATGGAATGGTGGCTTGATTTATCACGAAATTCCGCTGGATGGTGCAACTTTTAAAATTCCCGCATTGCCCGATTTAGAATTGACAGCAATTCCTTTAATTAGCAAAGCTCCGCCTTACTCGCCGCATCGTGATAATCCCACCGTTGGCGATAATATTGGCATAATTATTAAAGATTTACGCAGTCAAAAAACCGCCTTTTATGCACCAGGATTAGGATACATTGAACCACACTTACCGCCTATTTTTGCCGCTGCGGATTGTGTGCTAGTAGATGGGACTTTTTGGCGCGATGATGAAATGGAAATCGTTGGTGTAAGTCACAAACGGGGACGCGAATTAGGACATTTACCCCAATCTGGGGAGAATGGCATGATTGCCTTTTTACAAGATTTTGTTAAACCACGCAAAATTTTAATTCATATCAATAATACCAATCCTATTTTGCGGGAAGATTCGCCAGAACGTTTAGAACTCAATCAACATGGGATAGAAGTTGCCTACGACGGAATGACAATTGCTTTATAATGCAAAAATAATAAAGTGATAAAAAAATTTAGGGTGAATTTATAAAGAGGTGGCTATTTTTTCTTAAAGTTAAAAATGCCATGTTTTTATAAATTCATTACATATATTTTTGCCAAAACAGAGAAAAAACTATTACCCACAATTAGGAGTGATATAGTCAATGAATATTCTTGATTTAAGCCGTTTTTTGTCTCAATCACAAATTGCATAATTTACTCAGCTAAAAAATAGTTTTCTATGAAAATTGAGAAAATTATATTGCAGATGATTTAGACAAATTCAAACAGCATAATACCTAACTACATAAATCTTACTTATTAAATGATATAGTAAAGTGAGCTAAATTGATGAAATAGGCTACTTTAGCTATATAACAACTATCATACCTTTCTAAGTATTATCGCGCATAATCCAGCATAAGATGACCCTATCGATGAAAGTATCAGACATTCTGTTATTCATTGGATTAACCTGTCTTGCCATTCTTGGTAATAGCTTCCCCATTCATCTATTTTTTGGAGTGGATTTTATTTTTGGCAGTATTGCGGTTTTTCTTGTACTGTATTTATTTGGTGCATCAGCGGCAATTTTTACGGCATTTATCAGTAGTTTAGTCACTTTATTTTTATGGCATCACCCTTTTGGCGTTATTTGGCTAACACTTGAAGCAATTGTTGTCAGTGTATTATGGCGACATTACAGCGATAATCTTTTAGTTGCCATGTTGATTTATTGGGGAATTTTAGCAACCCCTTTAATTTGGCTTACCTATTCTGGTTTTAATTTACTTTCTTCAGAACAAGTTATTTTAATTATGGTTAAAGCTCCAATTAACGGCATTTTAAATGCTGGAATTGCAGGTTTAATGATGAGTTATATACCTTGGCATCTTATTACACAAAAAATCTCACAGGTTTATTTTTCTTTACAACACATCGTGCAATATATGATTGCTGGTTTTGTGATTTCTTCTACGCTAGGTATCACAAACATCAGTATGCAGCAAGCCACTGAACGTACTTTTACCAATATACAAGCCTTACTCAGTTCTACAGCAACTAAGTTAAGTAATGATTTAAATAAATTTAATAACAGTCAACAAAAAATTATTGAACAACTCATTCCCAGTTTAGTACAAAAAGGCTGGGAATCTGTCGAATGGCAACAACAAGTAGATATGCTATTTTCACTTTTTCCTGAATTAGTCATTATTAAACTGATTAATGAAAAAGATGAAGCAGTTGCTTCTTTTCATACCCCTGTTGCAGAAGTCAATGAATTAGAATTAGAAGGTGTTGGCTCAACTTTTACCCTGTATTCCTCTTTAGATAAACAACGTCACTTTGTACCTTTATTAGCCAACGACATTAAAATTCCTGATATTATTCCCTCTAATATTAAAAAAATCCGTTTATATTCTAACTTTAAGCAACTTTATACAGCGCGTTATCAATTACAAAATCCACAAATTGAAATGAGCTTATTAACCCAACAGCAAAAAATTGTATTTAGCTCACGTTCTGATGTGTTATTACTAGATAAATATGACCATTTAGATAGTGCGAAAATTAATAAAAATGAAGCCGTGTTTTATCAATTCTTTCAAAATAATCAAAATTATGTTCACCCATTGGTGCAATGGCAAAACTCTGTTTATGTCTATTACAAACCCTTAAATCAAAATTTACCTTTTAACTTAGTTCTAGAAGTTTCTTTTGAAAGTTATTTAAAACAATTACAAGAATTAGCTTTATATGAACTTCTCCTATTTAGTTTAATTACGTTAATCAGTCTCGGGATTGCAATGGTGTTAAGCCATCAATTAATTGCCCCTTTACGGCATTTAGCAATGCTCAGTTTTGATTTGCCAAATCGTTTACAAAATCAACATGTAATTACCTGGAATGAAAGCAATATTAAAGAAATTGATATTTTAATGCGCCACTTTCAAATGACAGCAGCAGCATTGCAAGCTCGTTTTAATGAAATTCAACAAGTCAATACTTTATTAGAAGAACGGGTTCAAGAAAGAACCAGTGAATTAGCGCATGAAAGAACATTGCTTGACCAATCTAAAAATATGCTAACTTTGGTAATGGATACTATTCCTCAAGCAATTTATTGGCGCAATCCAGAAGGTATTTATTTAGGATGCAATAAGAATTTTGCGAATTTATTAGGTTTAAATTCCCCGCAGTTAATTAAAGGAAAATCAGATATTGATTTATTAAAACTTCCTTATATCAATCAACCGTTATTACATGCTTTATATCCTAATTTAGAAAATGGTTATCATCCTTTATTAGTCGGCATTGCTTATACACAACTAATTACCAACCAAAACGGCGGACAACAATGGTTAGAAATTCACAAATTGCCGTTATATGACAACCATTCCCAATTGTTAGCGACTTTAGGCTGTTTTGAAGATATTACAGCTAAACGTCAAGCCGAAGATAAAATTCGGCAAACCTCTAAAGTATTAGAAAATAGTATTGAAGGTATTTTTATTACGGATGAAAATTTCCATTTCATTGCAATTAATAAAGCATTTACCAAAATCACGGGTTATCAAGAAATAGAAGTTTTAGGAAAAACTTTAATTGCTTTACAACTGCTAGAAGAATCAGAATTAGGACGCTATCCCAATATTTTACAAGTTATTGAGTCACAAGGGCATTGGGAAGGGGAATTATGGTGTCGGCGTAAGAATAATGAATTATTTTTAGAATGGTTACATATTAGTGCAATTACCAATGATACGGATAACCACATTACGCATTATCTCGCCATTTTTTATGATTTAACTGAACAAAGAAAAGCGGAAGATAGAGCAATTTTCTTAGCGCGTTACGATGTTTTAACAAATTTACCTAATCGTTCATTCTTTCAACAATTAGTTAAGCAACTTTTGCAACAAACACAATTAGTCAATGGTAAATTAGCTTTATTGTTAATTGATTTAGATGGCTTTAAATACATTAATGATATGTGGGGTCATCATATTGGAGATGAATTATTACAAACTTTAGCGCAACGCCTTAAAGAATGTATTGAGGATTATCAATTATTAGCCCGTTTTGGTGGTGATGAATTTGCGATTGCCTTACCTAATGCAACCCCTGAAATGATTAAGCAAGTGATTGATGCCATTTTAAACCGTTTACAAATGGCGTTTTATTTAAATGAAAATGAAACTTTTGTCAGTGGTTGTATTGGCATTGCAGTTTATCCACAAGATGGCGAAGATTTAGAAACTTTGTTAAAAAATGCGGATGCCGCTTTATATAATGCAAAAGGAAGCGGACGAAATCATTATATATTTTTCAATCCGTCTATGAATGCACAAGTACAAAAACGGGTTTTATTAGAAGCACAGTTGCGTCATGCTTTAGAACGCAATGAATTTTTAGTTCATTATCAACCACAGATGAATTTAACGACTGGTAAAGTTGTTGGAGCAGAAGCATTAATTCGTTGGCAGCATCCACAACGGGGATTAGTTCCACCTGCTGAATTTATTGCTTTAGCGGAAGAAACAGGTTTGATTTCTCCTATTGGGGAGTGGGTGTTGCAACAGGTGTGTGAGCAACATGGCAAGTGGAAAGCAGAAGGTTTTATTTTGCGTTTATCGGTAAATTTATCATCGCGGCAATTCAATGATAAAAAATTGATTACGAATGTTTTGCGAATTTTGCAAGAAACGGCGATGGATGCCAATTTATTGGAATTGGAATTAACGGAAAGCATTTTATTAGCAGATGTGCATCAAATTAGTCAGACTTTGCAACATTTTAAAGAAGCTAAGATTCATTTGGCTGTGGATGACTTTGGAACGGGATATTCTTCTTTAAGTTATTTAAAACGGTTGCCGATTGACCGTTTAAAAATTGACCAAGCTTTTATTCGGGAACTGCCTAACAATAAGGATGATATGGCAATTGTGCGGGCAATTATTGCAATGGCACAAAGCTTAAATTTAAGTGTTACCGCAGAAGGTGTGGAAAAATTAGAACAATTAGAATTTTTGCAATCTTTAGGCTGTCAAGAAATTCAAGGTTATTATTTAAGTTGTCCTTTAAGTGCAGAAGAATTTTTTAGAAAATATGCACGCATTTCTGAGTAACTTTTAAATTCAAAATTTCCTTTTAAATTAACAAAAAAAAGACCTGCAAGGTTTTTAAAACCTTGCAGGTCTTTTCGTTCTTACGAGTTGGGTAACCCCAATTAACGCCTAAACTATTGTGAAGGCAAACTCATTCCAGTTAATAATGCAGGCGCACCATTCATAAATTGCGCCCATAATAATTGCCGTTTAACAACGCCTTGCCCATTTAAGCTGAGATTACCAGATTGTCCTTGTAATTGGACAATGGTTGGCGCAGGTTCTTGTAATAATTGTGCTGTCAAACGATATACGTCAACACCAAAGGCAAACACCCGTCTAAAGCTACTCATTGAATTACTCCAATATTGTTGCAAGGTATTTTGTAAATTCAGTGCATCTTCATTCGGCGTTAAAATCCAGGGCATATCGCAGAAAACAACATCATTCAAATCTTTATCTAAACTGGGGTTAGCCGTACCATTCGCGTAAATCGTTGAAGTTGCAAAAATAGATAAAGGTGCTGTTTGAGTGTTATAACGCACAAAAGGTGGAATTTGTCGCCCTTCGGTAGGATACGCTGCTAATAAAACAGTATCCGCGCCGCTAGTCGCTGCTAACTTAGCAACATTATTGATATTTTTATCAAAGCGTTGAATTGTTTTAACCTGTCCGCCCATGCTTTCCCATGTTTGCTGATAGGCGCGTACCATGCGGTCGCCCCATGCACCGACAGGAGCTAAAATCGCCGCAAAGCGTTTACCTGTTTCCCATGCTTTTTGTGCAGATAATTCAGCCTCATCTTCAGGCGATAAACCAAATTGATAAAAACCTTGAATGCGCACTGGCGGTTGAGGTGATAAAGTATTCAATGCCAAGATGGGGATAGGTAATGGAGAATATTGATTTAATAACTTATTGATAGAGTCTTTATCTACTGGGCCAATGACCATTTTGACTCCAGCTTTAATCAATTGTTGATAAGTATCTGAAATATTTTGTGGATTTGTATCATAAATATCGACTAAAGGTTTAGCCGTATTATCAGCATACCATGCTGCTAAAAAGCCATCACGAATAGCTTCCCCTTGAGGTTTAAATTGTCCTGACAAAGGCAGCAATAAAGCAATGCGTGTTCCGCTGGAGTTTGCATTTGTCCCATTGGTGGACAAACTGGCTAAAATATCCGTTGCGGGATGATTGCTATATTTTTGTTTCCATTGAGCTAAAGAATTGCTCAAGCGGTCAGCAGGCACGTTGCGCACATATAAAGCTAACATCACCCAGCCTTCTAAATCGCCTGTCGCTTGTTTGGAAAGTTGTCCCAACGTTACGGCGGGAATACTCATTAAAGTTTGCCAAATCTTCTGATGATTTTGACTTTGAGAATTGGGGTCACTGCGTAACTGTTTATCTAATACCATCCGCTCTTGCAAAGCAGTCAACATTTCGCCTTTTTTCTCATACGCTAACGCTTTAACTTCGCTATATTGTGCTTGCTGCGCGGCAGTGGGTACAATGCGTGCTAAACGTTGCAAACCTGCCTCAGTTTGTCCTTCCGCAACTTCTAAACGAGCAGTCAATAATTCATAACGTGTCACTAATAAAGGCGTTGCTTGAATATTGACACGCGCTAACTCAAGCCGTGCTTCTACTAATAAATTACCTTTCAAATAGGCTTCAATCGCTGATAGTTGATAATCTTCTTTTTGCGGAGAATTACTTAAACTGGCTAAACGCATATATTCGCGCGCCGCAGCATAATAATCCCCTTGGCTTTCTAAATTGCGAATTTTCTGCTGTGTTTCGTTTTGTAAGTTAACCGTAATTGGGTCTGGACGAGTTGCTGTAGGCGAATCAATCGCCACACATCCAGCGAAGGTAAATAAAGTAAGTAGAAATAGGAGTTTTTTCATTGCATAGGTTCTCTATAATTTAAACGCATTGAATAACAAGGCTTGCTAAGCGGATTCCTCGTTTTTTTGGGGGAAAATTAAAAAAGTAAATAAGAGTTTTATGGTTTGATTCAATTGATTAAACGTAATTCCGGCGAGTTCAACGCGTAAACACTTTAAACTCAATGGATTGTTAGGATTGCTAATCCGTTAAATCCATACCAACAGACCTAGTAGGTCTTTGTTTTCGTTTGAGTCTCTTGCCGAATTCAGGTTAATTAGTGTAACAAATTTTAGAGACAATAAAAAAACTACAAAAGCGATAAACTTTTGTAGTTTTTAGATTTTTAAGCTAAAACAAGCTTTTTTACTTTATCATTACTGTTTAGTAACGATAATGTTCGGGTTTATAAGGCCCATCGACGGCAACGCCGATATAGTCTGCTTGTTGTTGACTTAATTTAGTTAATTTCGCGCCAATGCGGTCTAAGTGTAAGCGTGCAACTTTTTCATCTAAATGTTTGGGTAACACATACACTTTGTTTTCATATTTGCTGGCGTGATTCCATAACTCAAGTTGTCCTAACACTTGGTTAGTAAAGGAGCTAGACATCACGAAGCTAGGATGACCTGTTGCACAACCTAAGTTTACTAAGCGACCTTCTGCTAATAAAATTAAGCGTTTACCATCAGGGAAAATGATATGGTCAACTTGGGGTTTAATATTTTCCCAAGTGTATTCGCGTAATTGTGCCACTTCAATTTCAGAATCAAAGTGACCGATATTGCACACAATCGCTTGATTGCGCATTTTTTTCATGTGCTCTAACGTGATTACGCCAACATTACCAGTTGCAGTCACGAAAATATCTGCTAATGCAGCAGCTTCATCCATCGTAACGATGCGATAACCTTCCATCGCTGCTTGTAAAGCACAAATAGGGTCAACTTCAGTCACCCATACAGTTGCACCTAAGCCACGGAATGCTTGCGCACAGCCTTTGCCCACATCACCGTAACCTAAAACAACGCAGATTTTACCAGCAATCATCACGTCAGTAGCGCGTTTAATACCGTCAACTAAAGACTCACGACAACCGTATAAGTTATCAAATTTAGATTTCGTTACAGAATCATTTACGTTAATGGCAGGCACTTTTAATGCGCCGACTTTCATCATTTCATATAAACGATGAACGCCAGTAGTAGTTTCTTCGGTAATCCCTTTGACGTTTTTAATCAAATCAGGATATTTTTCGTGCATGACTTTGGTTAAATCACCGCCATCATCTAAAATCATGTTTGGCAACCAGCCATTAGGCCCGAAAATGGTTTGTTCAACACACCAATCATATTCTTCTTCTGTCTCGCCTTTCCATGCGAAAACAGGAATGCCTTGGTCAGCAATGGCTGAAGCAGCATGGTCTTGCGTTGAGAAAATATTGCAAGAAGACCAGCGTACTTCTGCACCTAAATCAACTAAGGTTTCAATTAAAACCGCAGTTTGAATGGTCATGTGTAAACAGCCAGCAATACGCGCACCTTTTAAAGGTTTTTGATTTGCGTATTCTTGACGAATTGCCATTAAACCTGGCATTTCAGTTTCTGCAATGGCGATTTCTTTGTGTCCCCATGCAGCTAAATTAATATCAGCAACTTTATAATCGGGGGTTAAATTCATAACGGGTTGTGCACTCATTAAAACAAATTCCTTTAAGTATTCTTAGCCAATGTCAGTGTTATCGCCTTTCGTCTATTAGCAGACAACAAAGCCTTGTCTTGCGTCGAACTACATATAATATTTAATGATGTAATTGCAACGTAAATAAATTTGAGCCACGATTATGGTTTAAATCGCATTTTTTAAAGCGTCTGCTTTATCAGTCTGTTCCCAAGGTAAATCCACGTCATTACGCCCAAAGTGTCCATAACTGGCAGTTGGTAAATAAATAGGACGTAATAAATCTAACATTTTGACTAAACCGCGTGGGCGTAAATCAAAGTGTTCACGCACTAATTCAGTTAAACGTGCTTGTGATACTCTGCCTGTACCAAAGGTTTCAACACGAATAGAAGTAGGTTCAGCAACCCCAATCGCGTAAGAAACTTGAACTTCACAAATTTCTGCTAAACCTGCCGCAACAATGTTTTTAGCGACATAACGAGCAGCATACGCGGCGGAACGGTCAACTTTGGAAGGGTCTTTACCAGAGAATGCACCGCCACCATGACGTGCCATCCCGCCGTAACTATCCACGATAATTTTACGTCCTGTTAAACCGCAATCGCCTACAGGGCCACCGATAACAAAACGTCCGGTAGGATTAATAAAAATTTTGGTATCTTTATGAATCCATTCGCCTAATACGGGTTTAATAATTTCATCCATTACTGCATCATGGATAGTTTTATTATCTACATCAGGGTCATGCTGTGTAGATAATACAACCGCATCCACCATCGTCGGTTTATTACCTTCATAACGGAAAGTTACTTGACTTTTCGCATCTGGACGTAACCATTTTAAAGAGCTACGACGCACATCTGCTTGTTTTTTCACTAAACGATGCGCGTAAGTAATAGGCGCGGGCATTAATACATCCGTTTCATTGGTCGCGTAACCAAACATTAAACCTTGGTCGCCTGCACCTTGTTCATGGTCATCGCTTTCATCCACGCCCATCGCAATATCAACAGACTGCTTACCAATGGCGGATAAAACTGCACAAGTTTCACCATCAAAACCAACCGCAGCATTGTTATAACCAATATTATTAACCGTTTCGCGTACTACCTTTTCGTAATCTACCACGGCGGATGTCGTAATTTCCCCTGCAACAATGACAACCCCTGTTTTTACTAAGGTTTCACAAGCAACCCGTGCTTTAGGGTCTTGGGTCAAAATTGCATCGAGAATAGCATCAGACACTTGGTCAGCAAGTTTATCAGGATGTCCTTCAGAAACAGACTCTGAGGTAAACAACATGGTTTCAGACATATTTTTCTCTCTTAATCAATATTTTAGTTTTAATAGTTGCTATTACGATTGGTCATTATAACGCGAAATGTTAAGTATAACGCATTATTTATGACAAAGGAGAGATTGCTGCAATGCAAAAAAAGTTTTACTATATAAGCTATAAAAGTACAACAAGATGTCATATAAACCATGTACTATATGTAAAAGTAAAATGAGCGTTAAGTAAAAAAAAAGTAATTAATGCTATTGGAAATCACAAAACCACCCCAATTAGCAAATGGAATTCTCTTATTTACTGGTAGGGAATTCTTTGACAACCACTAAATCATTTATCAAGTAAATGAATTAGTTATTTAGTGACAAATGAAATGCTGTAAGCTGTAATTACTCTAAACTTAAACTTTCTTATCCTAAAGGATATTTATGCGTCAACTTTTACTTAAAACCACCTTATTCGCTTCCTTAACATTATCTTTCTCTGCTTTTGCAGATGCACCATCTTTACATGGTTATGGCGCAGACTTAACACAAACTTCTGTTTCTGGTTTATCTTCTGGCGGTTTCATGACCGCTCAAATTCACACTACTTACTCTGGTTCATTCATTGGTGCGGGTGTTGTTGCAGCAGGGCCTTTCTACTGCTCAGGCAGCTATCCATCTAACCCCAACATGACCAATGCTGTGGGTCCTTGCATGATGCCTTTAATGGAATCCTTAGCACCCGATCCAAAGAAATTATATGCAAAAGCGCAAGAGTTTTTTAAAGCAGGTTTAATTGATGACCCTGCCAACTTAAAAGACGACAAAGTCTATGTATTCACAGGTTCTAGCGACAGCGTTGTATCTCCTTGGGTAGTCGCAAAAACTGCGGAATATTATCGCGTTGCTGGCATTCCAGATGCTAATATCAAATTCGTAAATTCTGTTAATGCAGGTCACTCCATCATTACTAACAACCCAAGTGATGTTAAATGTGATTTAAACAAAGACCCCTACATTAACAACTGCGGTTTTATTCAATCTCACGAAATTTTACGCCAAATTTATGGCAACTTAAACGCACCTGCTGAAGCAGGACATTTAAGTGGTAACATCGTTGCTTTTAACCAAAAAGAATTTGTAAACAGCAAATACTCCAGCATGGATAATACTGCATTTGCTTATGTTCCCAAAGCTTGCGAAACTGAAAGCTGCCGCGTACATATTGCATTCCATGGTTGCTTACAAGGTGCTGAAGTTATCGGTGACGAATACTATACTACCACTGGTTACAATGAAATGGCGGACACCAACAAAATCATTGTATTATACCCACAAGCAGAACCCTCCAAAGGCATTCCTTTCAATCCACAAGGTTGCTGGGATTTCTGGGGTTATTCTAGCGAAGACCAAAATAATTTAAATTTCTACACCAAAGATGCACCACAAATGAAAGCAGTGATGTCTATGGTGAAACGTTTAGGCGAAGCGCGTAAATAAATAATTTCCTAAATTAGCCTCACTCAAATGAGGCTAATTTTCTATCTCCTCATCCCACTTTGTTCCAACCTGTTTTTAAGGAGTTTTAAGATGCAACCTGCTGATTTATTCAAACAATGGACTGATTTAGTTTCCCAATTCAACAGCAACCAAAACAATGTGTTTGCTAACTTGCCTCAAGGTTTCAATTTAGCCTCTGTTGCGCAAACCATCAAAACCACCATGCAAACATTGGATGATGTGCAAAAAGCAAACAGCTCATTGTTAGACAACTTATTGAAAAAACAATTAAGCTCTGCAAATTTAGAAGTTACTGCAACAGCAGTGAAAGAGTTGACTGAATTAAACACCAACACTTTCCAAATTTTAACGCAATTGCAGTTAAAAGCTTTAAACAGCTATGCTGGTGTAGTTTCTGATTATGTGAAAAACTTAGAGAACGTACGCACAGCAAATGATGTTGCTGCTGCACAAGGCGAAATGTTTTCTCAATTACAAGAGAAAGTGAAAGACAACACTGGACAAATGATCCAAACATTAACTGCAATTCAAGCTTCTGGTAAAGCTTGGACAGAAAAAATGTTGGATTTAGCGAGCGGTAATAACTAATCGCTGCTTTAAAAACCTTGTTAGCATCTTACTAACAAGGTTTTTTTATCATATAGTTGTAGTGCTAAATTGTCGTAATAAGTCCCTAAAACCTTTTTTTGCGTATTTAAACGCATATTCCTACCATCATTTAAGCATTTAACACTCTTAAACAGTTTCTGTTTTTAAACCCAACCATGCCCAATAAGAACTTTTATGGGAAACGGCGGCTTCTTTTTTAGTAGGCGTAGTAGCGACATCTAACTGACTGAGATGGCGAAAAGCAGTCAACTTATTTTCTACTTCCTGTTTAAAATAGCTACCTTTCATACTAATTTGTTGAGAAACAATAGCATTAACCATAGGGCCCGCTTCAGTTAATAAATAATCTACTGCGGCAATCCATTCAAACTCATTAGGGTCTGTTTGCTGAAACACGCGTAAAGCATGTTGTTCGGAATCAAAGTGAATCATGATTGTTGTCTCGAGCGTATTTTGGTAGAAATATTAAGGTAGGTTTTTTTAATAATAATAGTTTAAAAGAAATAGGGCAAAGAGCGCACCAAAGATTTATGCTTAGAAAATAATTAATTTTTAGAAAAACAGTATTTTTGTAATAAATAAATTATTTGTAATTATTTAACTAACTCAACTTATTGTTTACAAAAATTTTTTAAATAAGTTATTACGACTGAAATATACGCATCACTTAAGAAAAACAAGTCGTTAATTTAAAGAAAATCCATTAGGTTTCTTTAATGATTTAATATAGTGCTGTTAAATTTGATGGACGTTGTTTAAAACGTTTATAACTCCATTGATATTGTGCAGGACATTGACTTAAACAACGTTCAACGCCTTGATTTAAAGCTATTGTTGCCTCACTTAATTCTGCGGAAACAATGCCAGCGGGGGCTGGAAGAAAATGCAAATGAAAACCTTTACCCTCCGCCAAGCGTTCAGCAAAGGTAAAAATAACAGGTGCACCTGATTTTTGTGCTAAACGTGCTACGAAACTCATAGTATACGCAGTTTCTCCTAAAAAAGGTGCAAATACACCGCCATTCACTTCTTTAGGAACTTGGTCAGGCAAAATACCAACAATTTCCCCCCGTTTTAATCCCTGAAATAAAGCTTTTAACCCCGCGCTATCTGTCGGTACTAATTTTGCGCCTAACCGTTGTCGTCCTTGTTGAATAAAATTTTCTAACGCCACTAATTTGGGTGGACGGTATAAACTGGTAATTGTTGCTTGCGAAGAAGCATACAAGCCCGCCATTTCCCACGCGCCTAAATGGGGTGTTAATAAAATCACACCTTTCCCTTGTTGCAATGCACTATGCAAACAATCTTCCCCACTGACTTGTTGTACTAAAATTAATAATTGCGGCTTAGACCAACACCATAAAGCCCCTAATTCCATAAACGTTTTACAGGTTTCAATTAAACTTTGCTGTATTAACTGTTCCAAAGGCGGACAATTTTCTAATTGCGACAAAACAGGAAAACACTGTTGCAAATTAATCCGCGTCACCTGCGCTACACGATTAGGAACACGGTAAAGTAATTTACCCAAAACCGTTGCTAACTGATGTGTACGACGCAAAGGCAAATAAGATATAGTGCGTAAAAAGGTTTTAATTAACAAAGCTTTCATAAATTCAAGCGTTTTAAAATAGGTGGCGGGTAAAAACAAAAACTTCAAAATTTAACAAATTCACTTTAATAGTAAACCGTGCTGCCTTTTCAAGCAATTGTCATCCAGTCTAGGCTTTGTTAAAGTGCAAAATCAATTTTCTACCTTTAACATTTTCCTTTTATATCCATGATTATTTTTCGTGATTTTAGCCTCCGACGTGGCGTGAAATTGCTGTTTGATGAATTGCAACTCACAATTAACCCAGGACAAAAAGTCGGCATTGTCGGCGCAAACGGCTGTGGTAAATCAAGCTTATTCTCAGTTTTACGCGGTGAATTGAGTCAAGATACAGGCACATTAGACTTGCCCAGTAAATGGGTAATTGCCCATGTTGCACAAGAAACGCCTGCTTTAGAATTACCTGCTATAGACTATGTTTTAAATGGTGACCGCGAACTGCGCGCCGTTGAAAAACAATTAGAAGAAGCCCAAGCCCAACATGACGGCATGAAAGAAGCAACTTTACACGCTCATTATGATGCAATCGGTGGCTATACTGCCAAATCGCGGGCGGCGCAATTACTGTATGGCTTAGGTTTTACCCCTGAACAACAATTGCAACCCGTGCGCGCCTTCTCGGGCGGTTGGCGAATGCGCTTAAACCTCGCACAAGCTTTAATGTGTCGTTCTGATTTACTCTTACTCGACGAACCGACAAACCACTTAGACCTTGATGCCGTGCTATGGTTTGAACAATGGTTAAAACAATATCAAGGCACATTATTATTAATTTCTCACGACCGCGACTTTTTAGATAATACAGTCGACGGCATTGCTCATGTGGAAAATCAAGGCATTACTTACTACGCGGGCGATTACAGCGCATTTGAACGCCAACGAGCGGCAAAACTGGCTTTGCAACAAGCCGCGTTTGAAAAGCAACAACGCGAAATTGCCCACATTCAAAAATTCGTTGACCGCTTTCGTTATAAAGCCAGCAAGGCGCGCCAAGCACAAAGCCGCTTAAAAGCATTAGAACGAATGGAAACTATTTCCGCCGCACATATAGATTCGCCGTTTAATTTTGAATTTCCTGAACCCGAAAAAATGCCGCAATTGCTACTCTCTTTAGAAGACATTGCCATTGGCTATCAAGCAGAAAAACCTGTACTTGCTAAAATCAATTTACGCATTCTTGCAGGCGTACGTTGGGGTTTATTGGGAGTTAATGGCGCGGGGAAATCTACTTTTATCAAACTATTAGCGGGAGAATTAGCTCCCCTATCGGGTGTTTATCAACGTGGGGATGGTTTAAAAATTGGTTATTTTGCCCAGCATCAATTAGAACAACTTGACCCACACGCCACGCCATTATTGCATTTGCAGCGCATTAATCCCAATGCTTCAGAACAAAACATTCGCGGATTTTTGGGCGGGTTTAATTTTCAAGGCGACATGGCAACCAGTTCAATTGAGCCATTTTCAGGCGGCGAAAAAGCCCGTTTAGCGTTGGCAGCGATTGTATGGCAACGTCCAAATTTACTGTTACTCGACGAGCCGACTAACCATTTAGACTTAGAAATGCGTCACGCGCTCGCTTTGGCATTGCAGGACTATCAAGGCGCGTTAATTGTAGTTTCCCACGACCGCCATTTACTGCGTACTACGACAGACCAATTTGTACTGGTTGCGCAACAGCGGGTGAAAATGTTTGAGGGTGATTTAGAGGATTATCGGCAATTATTACTTAGCACACCGCAGCCGACGAATAACACTGGTAGCGCAAACGCTGCAACGACTGCGCCTGCGCCTGCAAAAAAGAATCCGCAATTGCAACGTGAACAGCGCAAACCTTTGCAAAACCGTTTACGACAATTAGAAAAAGAAATGGAAAAATTAACAGCAGAAAAAACCAAGTTAGAACAAAGTCTTGCAGAACCTGAAATTTATAGTGACCCTATCAAAGCCAAACAATTGGCACAACAACAAACGCAAGTGAGTAACCAATTGGCAAAAGTGGAAGAAGAGTGGTTAGAAGTTAGTGAGCAGTTGGAGGGGGTGTAGGTTTTTGAGCCTAAGCTAGACAAGTAAGTTTTAATTCAGGAGCTTGTGTTAAAAATTATAATTTAAAGGAATGTAATAGCTGAAGTAATTACATTCCTTCTTACTTAATTTATAGTGCGTTTACTGTATAAGCTTTGTTAAAAAGGATTTTTATTATAATGAGTATTAAATATGTTGAAATAGAAAACTTCAAAGCTTTTGGGCAAAAAATACATATTGATTTAGGACATCCTGCCGTTTTAATAGGACCTAATAATGCAGGTAAAACCAGTGTGATACAAGCTATTAGCCTGTGGAATCGTGGGGTAAAAGCTTGGTTTGAGAAAAAGGGAACAAATGAGAAAAAGAGAGTAAAGGAAAAAAAAGAACGTGTTTCTGCGGGTATTAATAGACTTAATATTTTAGATGTGCCTGTTTCAGAAACTCGTTTTTTTTGGAATGGAACTAAAGTTAGAAAAGCTAATACACCTATTGAATTAATCATTAATCTTGGTTTAGAGCTTCATGGCGTAACGAAAGATTGTAGATTAGTATTCACTTATAGAGATGCAGAGTTAATCTATTGTAAACCTTGTCAATATACTATAAAAGATGAAGAGCTTTTGCGTTTTGCGGCAGGATTACATTTTCATTTACTTTACCCTATGTCGGGCATTATGTCAGGCATCTCTGCGGATACTGAAGAAACACCTTTACCTGATGGACGTATTGATGTTTTCTTAGGACAAGGACAAACTGCACAAGTTTTAAGAAATCTTTGCTATAAAGTGGTTGAACAAGATAACGTTGAAAAAACGCAAGACTGGGCAAAAATTCAAAAACTCATAAAAAAATTATTTTTAGTAGACCTTAATCCGCCACAATTTAATAAAACCCGTGGTATTTTAATGATGAATTATCAACAACCTAATGTAGAAAATTCATTAGATATTTCTTTAGCGGGGAGAGGATTACAACAAATTTTATTAATATTGGCGTATTTGTATGGACATAAAAATTCAGTGCTTTTAGTTGATGAACCGGATGCACATCTTGAAATTTTACGCCAACGTCAAGTTTATGAATTATTAAAACATGTTGCTACCGACAATCAGTGTCAAGTAATTATTGCAACACATTCAGAAGTTATTTTAGATGATGCGATTGATATTAATCTAACGCTACTGCTACAGGGAGAAGCCGTTAATTTAGCCGCGCAACAAGATATGAAAAATGCACTACGTTCTTTTGGCATTGAACATTATTACAAAGCAAAAGTACATCCTCGCATTTTATATATTGAAGGTAGTTCTGATGTTGAAATGTTGCGGGCATTAGCTAAAAAACTAAATCATCCTGTGCTTGAAATTCTTAATGACAGACTGAATTGTTATTACATTAAAAATATTGAGTCAGAAGACTCTTTAGATAATCGTTTAGAACGCGCTGGGGGGGCATTTAGTGATAAATCTTATAAGCAACATTTTTATACTTTAAAGAAATTTGTGCCTAATTTTCGTGGAGTTGCACTTTTTGATGGTGATGGTAAAAATAAGCCAGAAGAATTAGAAAAAGACTTAGCTGTTCTTTATTGGAAACATTACGAGCTAGAAAATTATTTTATTTCTCCTGATGTGCTATGTAATTTTATTGCAGATTATTTTGGAAAAGAAGAATGGGGAGGAGAGGGCAATTTATTTAAAGCTCCATCTGTTAAATCATTTAAGGAAGCTATTGATGAACAATTACTCAATAATGTTTTTTCAGGAGACCAAAAACAACTAGAAGAATTTCATAATGCAAGTGCTGGGTTAAAACGAACTTTGCTTAAACAAATTAAAATGAGTGATTTCGCTGAAAAAGTATTTAAAGATTTTTCAGTGAAAACAAAACAACCTATCATATTGAATAAAGGTGAATTTTTTAAATTAGTGGAATTTATGCCACTTGATGACACAACAGAAGTGAAAGAAAAATTAGATATATTAAAAAGTTATCTTTCTTTGACTTGAGTTTGATAAAGTATCACAAATGAAAGGTTTCATAATGTATTAAAAAGACTGCTAATCCTTAAAAACTTGCAGTCTTATAATACATCATAAAAACAAAATCACTCCCCCCGCAAGGCATAAAACTGTTTTGCGAATTCTTCAAAACGATGTTCAGCAATCGCTTGGCGAATATCGTGCATTAAACGTTGATAGTAACGCACATTATGCAAAGTATTCAGTTGCGCGCCCAACATTTCACCTGCTTTATCCAAATAATGCAAATATGCCAAGCTATAATGTTGACAAGTATAACAATCACAATCAGGATCAGGCGGATTTAAATCACGCCGATAACGACTGTTGCGCAATTTCACCGCGCCGCGACTGGTGAATAAATGCCCATTGCGCGCATTGCGGGTCGGAATCACGCAATCAAACATATCAATCCCACGCCGCACCGCTTCCACTAAATCTTCAGGCAAACCGACACCCATCAAATAGCGCGGTTTATCGGTCGGCATAGCAGGCGGCAGAAAATCAAGAACGTGCATCATTTCTGGCTTGGGTTCGCCAACCGATAATCCCCCAATTGCATAACCATCAAAAGCAATGTCGCTTAATCCTGCTAAAGATTCCATGCGCAGATTTTCATACATGCCGCCTTGAATAATCCCAAATAAAGCCGACGGATTACCCTCATGGGCTTGTTTAGAACGTTTTGCCCAGCGCAAGGATAATTCCATCGATTTACGCGCTTCGCTTGGTGTTGCGGGATAGGGCGTACATTCGTCAAAAATCATAACAATATCAGAGCCTAAAGCCTTCTGCACTTGCATAGAGGATTCAGGAGTCATAAAGACTTTATCGCCATTAATGGGCGAGCGGAATAATACGCCCTCCTCGCTAATTTTGCGCAATTGTCCTAGACTGAAGACTTGGAAACCGCCCGAATCGGTCAAAATAGGTTTTTGCCAGTTCATGAAATCATGTAAATCCCCATGTAAATTAATGATTTCAGTGCCTGGACGTAACATTAAATGAAAAGTGTTACCGAGTAAAATTTGCGCGCCTGAAGCAGAAACTTGTTCAGGTAACATGCCTTTGACGGTTGCGTAAGTGCCAACGGGCATAAATGCGGGTGTATCGACCACCCCGCGAGCAAAAGTCATTTGTCCGCGCCGCGCCCGTCCATCGGTTGTAAAAAGTTCAAAGTGCATAATTTTGATTCTGTTAAATGTAATATTACAGTTTAACAAAAAAAATGGGGTATTTTCAAAGGGAAGTGAGAAAGGAAAATTTCACTATTCCTCTAATATAAGCGTTAAATCGTTAACAGTTAACCCTATCAAATCCGCAACCTCTTCTAAACAAAATCCTTTTCCTAGCATTTTTCTGGCTGTTTCAATCGCCTTACGTTTTTCCCCTTGCTCTAAACCTTGTTGTAATCCTTGTTCTAAACCTTTTTGCAACCCTGTTTGTAATCCATGCTCTAACCCTCGTTGAATTCCTTCTTCAAACCCTTCTTTGCGTTCTTCACGTTTCACATCTTCCCATGCGGCTTCATCTTTGATTTCTGCAAGTAAAGCAGGGTCTATTTTCGGTTGATAAATCGCATCGAGAATTTCTTTAAATTTCTGGGCGGAAAATTTATTTTCCTCTAATTTTCCATCTAAAGAATCTTCAATCAGTTCTAACCACATTTTAAAATTGGTGGGAGTCTGTTCATTGACTAAACGGGGGGCAAAGGAAGATTAAACGATGTGGATAAAGATTGTGTTTTTTGCCATATTCATCAATTGGACTCATATCACTAATAGCACAACTGAATTGCACACTTTTATCGCGGGGTGTACTGGTTAATACAACGATTGTATAAACTGTTTTCTCAAATCGGTATTTCTGATAATTACCAATTTGCTCTACTAAACTGATTAAATGATAATAAAGAAAT
>JACCEE011502594.1_pt1 | contig 29233 bp, 29 predicted proteins | sample 7449931 | NCBI WGS metagenome assembly JACCEE01 (sample SAMN15323457, study PRJNA562643) | freshwater metagenome | isolation source: river surface water | place: USA:Blue River Watershed | collected 2017-08-19 | reverse complement strand
TTGCCCAAAGACTTTAGAGGTGCTGTTGTTATTGTAAGTCCAACGGCAGCAGGTATCAGTAATCCAGTGCCAACAGCACTAGGACCAGTTCATCCACATGAACTACAAGCCGCAGTAGTTGGTACTATGTTTAACGGTGTAAACATTCAACGCCCAGACTATGCAGACTTTGCAGAAATTGCCGCATTGTTTGCACTAGGCTTAATTATAATTTTCTTATCAAGGTGGACATATGTCGGTCTTTCTACAACTGTTGTTGGGATCGCTGCCAGTGTTGGTGGCTCTTATTGGCTGTTTGTTAACCACAACATGCTCACAGACGCAACGGCAACTGCATTGGGCCTTATTCTTGTTGCCCTGCACGTTTATGGCGTTAAGTTTGTAAGTGAGTTCTTACAGAAGCAACAAATTAAAAAGCAGTTTGGTACTTACCTAAGTCCGGACCTAGTAGCCCAGCTACAGCGTCAACCAGAGCTGTTAAAGCTAGGTGGCACAGAACAAGAACTATCAATTATGTTTACTGACGTTCGTGGCTTTACTACTATCAGCGAACACTATGGTAAAGATGTTCAAGGCTTAACAAGCATTATGAATCGCTACATGACAGCAATGACTAAAGCAATCCTTGAAAACAAAGGTACACTAGACAAATACATTGGCGATGCACAAATGGCATTTTGGAATGCACCAGTTAATAACTCACAGCATGCTAAAGATGCAGTTCGTACAGCGTTTCAAATGTTAACATCACTGGAGAAGTTCAATGAAGAAATTAAGTCAGAAGGCGTTCCTGCTTTTGGCATGGGCCTGGGTATTAACACTGATACTGTTGTGGTTGGTAACATGGGTAGTGATCAGCGTTTTGATTATACCTGCTTGGGTGATGGCGTCAATTTGGCATCTCGCCTCGAAGGTCAGTCAAAGCCTTATGGCGTCAAAATTATCATTGGACCCAAGACTGCTGACCAGGTTTCCGATACATATCAAGTAGTTGAGTTGGACTTACTTGCAGTTAAAGGCAAAACAGAGCCAGCAAGAATTTTTACAGTTTTGCCTTTCTTTGATGAGAAAGACGAACAAGTACATAAAGAATTTTTAACAGCCTATCGCAAAGGCGAATGGGACACAGCATACAAACTAGCAACAGACATGAGACACAGTTGGAAGGGCGAATTAGTTCAGTACTACGAAGCAATGCGAGCTCGCATACATGAGTTCAAAGCAAGTCCTCCCAAAAACTGGGACGGCATTTACAGAGCCACATCAAAATGATTAAACTAGAGAGTAACAGAGACAGTACACGATTTACAGTATTAGAAGATGATAAAGTTATCGTGTTTACTAGTAGTTATACACATGCTATGGAAGTGTATGAGCGTGCAAAATCTAACGACTTAAACTTTATAGAAAAAATGTTTACGCCGTTTACGCCTCAGGATCCCAAGACAGAACAGTTATAAACGTTTTCTTATAGTGTTGAAAATCTTTTATTAATTGTCTTGCATGAAATAGTTCTAGTGGTATACTATCTGTGTAACGAGTCATAGGTAGATAATATCTACTAACTATTCTTTCAAGTCGTTTTATGTCGGTTGATAAAGCATCTACAATTTTATTATTGTATTCCTTGTCAACTACTAGATTAACAAGCCATACTTGGTATTCGTTTTCAGTGTTGTAACTTCTTGTTACTTCTCTTAACTCGTAAAACAATGCCCTAATAGGATTAATATTAGGTCTGTATTTTACCAGTACTGACGGAAATCTAAAATCACTTTTTTCTGTTTCTAGTTGATTTATTGTACTAGTATATTCTCTACGTAACGCAGTTTTTAAACTATCTAAGTTATCCTTTAGTTTCTTTTCATAATCGTTGATTAGTCTATCAGCTATCTTTTTGTATTTTGCGTCTAGCTTTTCGTAGTAAACATTTTTGATATCGTCAAGGCTGTAGGCACCTTCTAGTAGATCAAAAGGTATAGTTTTTGATTTTTGATATTTGTCTAGCTCATTTTGTATTCGTAATAATACAAAATCTACAACGTTATTCATACCAATATTTATTATTGGTGTATCTTTAGAATAGCATGTATTTTATCGGTACCGCCGTTACGCTCTAGCGTAATCTTAGCACCATTGTGTAATGGTTGCGGCCATACACCAATATTGACCCATGCATAACCTGCACTTTCTCCGTTTAGCTTAGGGGAGAATTCGTGGTCAACTACAGCAACAAAACTGTAGTAATAGAACTGTTTATCTCTACTTTGATATACATCAATTGGGTTTAGCTTTGCCAGTTCCGGAACGAAGCCAATTTCTTCTGTGAGTTCGCGCTGTATACACTCATATGGCGTCTCGCCCTTTTCAAGCATGCCGCCCCAAAATCCCCAAGTATTTTTAAAACGCTTGTCGGAATTTCTTAGTTGCAATAAACAACGTCCTGTGTCTTTGGCTAAAAATAATACGCCGGCTGCTACATTCATTACAGTACAAGTCTCCAGTATCCAGGATTGTATTCACCTTCGTAACTACTTATCCATGAACTACCGGTCCACTTGTATTGTTTTGATGTAAAGTCGTTAGTAACATAATGAACAGCACTCACAGAGCTAGCATCAAATGCTATTTGCCAATTACTGCCGTCGTATTGAATAATATCATTTTCGCCAGCATCAATGTTCCATGCAGGATAACCACTGGCAGTTATTGTTTCTGTGATCAAGTATCTTTGTCCTAATAACGCTGGATCTAATCCTGTACCTGGACTACTGGATCTAGGATCTATGATTTTGTCTACTTCACTTAATGTGTCAGTAGGCAATGTATCAACATCTAAATTAAAGATTAATGCACTATCGTCAGTGGGATTAGCTGTCACAGAACCAATGATCAAAACTTCTTCATTGGGGCTGATACTATCGCTTATGTTTAATTTTAGCAAACTGGTAGTTGTTAATTCTCCAGTCATTTCTATAATGTCATTCCATATTGCATTAGTACCGTCTAGCTTGACCAGCCTTGCAGTAGCACCAGTTACTTGCAAACGATAATCGCCGGGCGTAACAATAAGCTCTGAATCAGATGGCATAGATCCAAAGAAATCATAGTATTGGTCACTATAACCCAAATCACTTACACTTGTTACTTTATGTATATCAGCAACAATCTGTTGAATAATTGTTTGACGTTTGACTTTAGCTGGGGGACTTATCCAAATTGGAACCATGAAATTAAGTGTAGCAATGTCTAAGTTCTCATCTACACCTGCAGGTATACTTCTACTGCTCCAGTTAATGTCTGTGAGTTCTACTTCGAATACACTGGTCCAATCTAAGGGATTGTCATTGCTTTGTAACTGTATACTTGGATTGAAAATAACAAACAACTGTTCTAGTATTTGTAATTTAGTATCTGTATTAGTAGTCCAGATATCAACTTGAATAGTTAAGTTATAAGGAACAGGCATGTAACGCTGAGTAGTGTATAAGTTGCCCTGCTCGCTAGTATATGTATTGTTGTTTCTATCAAACTCTCGCTCTGCTACTTGACGGGTATCAATTAAAAATGGTTCAGCAGTTCTATCTCTGGCTGGCTGAATGCTTTGTACACTAACAGTGATCATGGGCGCATTGTTAACAACGTTCTCGCTGTTTTTGCGCAAAAGGCTAGCAACCATGCGACTCATATCACCGTAACGACATGGTACACGATTATAACTCACACCAGTTTTTGTGTATTCACGGACTTTAAAGTTTGAAAAGACGCGAACAAGCTGAATCAGATAACGCTTTATCTGTTCGTCATACCAGTAATCTAAATTTTTACCTGCCATGCACTTGTCCTATCAGTTATCTGTTTTAGGTTTAACAACCTTACTGAGATTTGTTTTTTCTTCGGTAACTTCACCATCACTGTTAATGGTGAAGTTATCGTTATTAATAAATGTTGTAAGCACTCTGTTAGCTGCCGCCCATGTGCTACGATTGTCATCGCTTTCACGTATCCATCTGCTACCACTTTTCTTAAACAACCTATGTGGTGAGAAATCTGTACGCAAGAAATAATCCCCGTCAGTTACTCCTGTTGTAGGGAAACTGCTTCCGCTGCCAACTACACTTAAACCATTAACCGGCGTACCAGTTTCGCCAGCAAAATCAAATCCTATAGTAGGTTTATCGGGCACACTTGGATCAAAGTAAAGATGTGCACTGTTACGGAACTGCGGATCATACGGGACATCTTTTTCCGCTTGTGCTAGTATTGCATCATTAATATTGATTTCACTTTGATACTTACTAATTAGATTGCGTAAATCACCCTCTTCTTCACCTGTACCTAATATATCTCTATATTCTTGACTGTCGCTGATTGGTCCACATTTAATACGCCATAAGTGCGGCCACCAACGCGGATCAAAACCTTCACTGGGTCTAGCGCCATCTTGAACTACATAAAATCTGTTAATAGCATCTTCACTGCCCAGTAACAGGTCATCCCTCAAATGCGGCAGCTCAATTACGTCACCAGGCATTAGCTTACGTCCCAATGATTCAATCATGCTCTCAATGTGAAACGTTAAGAAGATAGTGTCATTGCTTAGAAATGCACCAAATTGTGTTAAGTCATAACTGTCGTTGTCTTGGATATTATACTGGCCGCGTAATTCATAAATGTTTGTGTCATACTTACGATCACGATTTTCTAAGAACAGTAAGTCTTGTATGAATATATTTGTGTCGCTAGCGGCACTGCTGGGTCTAGTACTATCTCCAGTGTCAGGGGTTTCGTGTACACCTAGGTATTTGTGTACATGCACACCGGTACCGCCAGCATATAAATGCTCGCCGACTATACGATCTATAAATTTAAAATCGTTAGTTTTAACTGGATTCCATAGACTAATTTTTGGCATAACACTATTTATCTAAAATCTTGCCGCAATGATGTATGCAAGTTATACAGTGTTTTGCATTATCAACTACGTTTAACTTTCCCTCAAAACCATCTATCATGGTTTTTGTGTATAATTTGTGCTGTAGTACTTGATCTATAGAACGATCTTTTGTAACTATAAGTTCTTCTTTTACTGGATCAATGATAGCTTTTAATTGGGGTTCGCCCATCATGTATTTTGATGCAATATAACAGCAAGGATAAACTGCCCCATCTGAATCTATGTATATTTCGTTTTTATCTTTGTTAGGTCCGTAACCCGATACTTGACAGTTAAATTCAACATTAAATTGTTTCCAGTCCGTGTCTTCGAACTGTTTATATCGTTGATCTTTAACAAACACTTGTTCAACATGAGTATCAACTATATTTTTTGTATGATATGGTTTAATAGAATACAGTAAGTTGCCGGTTACACGATCGTATACAGGCATAGTACGTAACTTACCCCCACCTACATCAACGAATCCATATGGATCTTTTACCAATAGCTTTACACCATATCTTTTACAAATCTGTTCTATCAATGGCAATTCATGAATGTTATGTTCAAACTTTAAGAACTCCCACCAGGCTGGGCCATCTTCTTCAAAATATGCCATCATGTTAGGCCACAGCTTTGTCCACTTTACGTTTTTTCTATAGATATGATTTGTGTCTTCTAGCCCATCTACACTCCAGACTACAAAACTGTTTGTGCCTTTAAATAGTTTGCTTATTTTTGCCCAATACTCTGGTTGCTTTGCACCGCCATTTGTGCGAACTTCTAACTGTGCATTAGGGTTGCATTTAAGCAAATATTCTAAAATAGGATATAGGTCTTTGGCTGCACTTGGGTCGCCCTTAGTACCGCAAAAGTTCCAACGTCGTATGCCGGAACAAAATTCGTCTCCTAGCATCAAGAAATAATCAAGGCCTAGTTCTTGATTTTTTACATAAGGCATAACTGGTCCGCCAGATACTGATCTAGGGCACACAGGGCATTCTGCATTACAGCGATCTGTTAATTCTATGTGGGCTTCGTTAATCTTTTGTGTATACATGCAATTACTTATCTAAAATAAATTATGTGGGTATTTTATCTAGATAAATAGTTGCACACGCAAATCCGGAACACAGTTAATGAAACAGCTTATAAATGTTTTTTATAGAGGGCCTAACAGCCAGTTTGACGATCAAACTCTTAAAGAATTTCGTTCAAAAAATTACTTCCATAGAGAATTTTGGTTCTTTGAAAAAAATCTTCATCTCAATGGCGAAGCCCCCAGCTATGAAACAGACAAGTACGAGTTCAACTTTGTGTACAATAACGATACTTCAAAGTTAATAAACACAGACAATTCATTTACACTTATACCGTGTGATCTACAAAGTCATAGTTTTGGCAGAGAGCAATTAGATAAGACTTATACAGTGAACGAATTTGGTACTAAGTATGCCGAGATCATTGATGATTTAGCAAACGATACACGATTACAAAATAAAGTTTTTTTAATCTATACATCCACAGAACCTTATTACTTTAACTCAATTGTGTTTTTAAGTAGTTTGGCTAAAAAACATAATCACTGTAAATTTATTATCAGTGGGTCAGGACGAGCTGATGCATACTATCCTTGGCAAGTAGATATGCTCAATGATGCTAATGTTACATTTATATCTAGAATGTGGTATGTTGATCAAGTATACCAGCGCACTTTTTTAAATGCACACGGCATGAGCAAAGCTCATATGGATTTAACTGCTATTGATGCCCCACCCGAGCTAGCTGAATATAACAATTATAAACCAAAGTTTATTTTTACAATGAAGAATCCTAGGGTTCATCGTGCATTGGCTGCATACTACTTTGAGAACGATCGCGAAATATTAGACAGTATGTTGTATACAAGAAACTTTAATATGTCTCTTAATTCCGCAGATCCAAATGTAGGCGAATACAAGCATCAAGTTTATTTAACAATCAACATGCTTAAAGAGTTATCGCGCACAAATGAAATACCTGATAACATAAAAATGCGAGTCATTAAACATCTGTTTGCAACTCATTCACATCACATTGATTTGCCTGATGCGTTTGAAAGAAAAGAAAATGCTCCGCCCTACTGGTTATACAAAGGTGCCAGTATGGCAGTTATTGCCGAAGGCGAATGGAATGGTTATGGATTCTGCGATGAAAAATTAATTATTCCTATTGCATTTAAAAAACCGTTTGTTGCATTTGGTTCACGTGGTGGCGAACTTGGAACCTATGAGCAGATGCGTGCAGTTGGTTTCAACATGTACGAGGATTTCTTTGACACTGGATATACTCGTTACGAGTCAATACATGATCGTGTACACGGTTGTTATAAACTTGTAAAAAAATTAGCGCAAATGCCGCTAGGTGACTTTTATAAATTAATGGAAGATATGCAGCCAGTAGTAGAACAAAACTACGAACACTTATCTACAGGCAACTTTATTAAGATTGCAAATAAAAACTTTCTAAAGGAATTAAGCGATGCCGCATGCGGTACGTGGCGCAAGGCCAATAGTTAATTCGGCTGTTAAAGATCATTACGACAGCTTTACATTTAAACCTGTTAGTCTGGGTTCATATACCAACGTCTGGCGTAATTGGCTAACTTTTACCGATGATAAAAGTATACAAGGTCTAGACAATTTTAAGTTTGCTGATTACACACAAGGAACCAGTCAAACATTTGATCAATTTGTATTAAGACACAGTCAACAACGTGAAATTGTAACTCTCAAAGGAGAATTTCAATATCACGGATGCATAAGCAAGGCGATACGATATCGTAATGTTGACCATGACAACTATTATTTTTTTGCAGAGCGTGGATTACAGGCACTGATAATAAGTGCACCATTTAGCGACTTTGGGTGTATACATCCAAAGTTTGATGAGATAATGCAGGTATGTGATCAGTTGGATATTCCGGTGTGCTTAGATTTAGCCTACTGGGGCATAAGTAAAAATGTACACATAGATTTGGATCAATATCCTGCAATCAAAGAAGTAACATGCAGTTTAAGTAAACCGTTTTATACACTTGAAAATCATCGTGTGGGCGTTAGGTTTACTAGAGAATACACCGACGATGGCATCAGCATGCTCAATGAAGTGTCTATGCAAAACAATTACAGCATGAGTTTAGGCGTACACTACATGCGAGAATTTAGCCCAGATTGGAATTGGGCTACTTTTGGAGAGCGTTACGAATCTGTGTGCAATGAATTAAATCTTGTTTACACAGATACTGTAATCTTTGGGCTCGGCAACGAGCACGAACATGCAGAATATAACAGGGGCGTACCTGGAAATTACAGGGTATGCATTACCAAATACTTAAATACTTGATTCACACGGAGCACATATGATCGTAAATTCACACAATGACTGGGATCCTTTAGAGGAAATTATTGTAGGCCATGCACACAATAGTCGCATCGCCACAGATATTAGCGCACGTAGCTTTAGCTATGCAAACCACCCAGAAGAAAAAATTAAGCCATTAGAAGGCACTTATCCACAATGGGTAATTGATGAAGCCAACGAAGATGCAGATGGCTTAGCCGATACACTTACTAAAATGGGCGTTAAAGTACATCGTCCTAAGATTATTGATTGGGATAATGTTAACTATGACATTGGCCAAGGTTGGAATACCAAAGGTTGGTATAGCTGGTGCCCAAGAGATTTAATTCTTCCTTTAGGTAACATGCTTATTGAAACACCTACCCCAGTTCGTGCTAGATATTTTGAAACGCGGTTGTATGAAGATATTCTTTACGAAGCATTCGAAGATGGTGCATTATGGTTGCAGACACCTAAGCCAAAGTTACATGACAATATGTATCAATTTGATGATCTTAAGAAAGCAACACTAATGGATCATGAAATTTGTTTTGATGCTCCGAATATTGTTCGTGTTGGCCGCGACTTGCTATATCAAGTTAGCAACAGTGGCAATATGAAGGGCTTTAAGTGGCTCAAGCGTTTCTTAGAACCAATGGGTTATAAGCTACACTACAGCGAACTATACAGTTACGCACATTTTGACAGCACTATTATTCCTCTACGTCCAGGCCTGGTACTGCTAAACAGCACACGAGTAACACCTGACAACTGTCCAGAAATCTTTAAGAAATGGGATAAGATTTGGTTTGAAGATTGTGTTGTACAAGGCAGTAAACTTGCAGAGCAAGGTTACATTGCTCCATGCAGTCCGTATATTGGAATGAACATTCTGAGTGTAAATGAAAACACAATTATCTGCGACAGTGCACAAGAACCATTAATGAGAGAACTTGATAAGCATGGCATTGACAGTGTACCAGTTCGCTTCCGTCATAGTATGACATTGAGTGGTGGTATTCACTGTGCTACTCTTGACTTGCGCCGTAAGGGCAGTTTGGAAAGCTATTGTGATTGAATACGGGCACATTGATATTGATATATCACACGTTGAACTTGACAGTTTAAAGTTTGATGATTATTTTCAATGTTACCAACAGACGCCAGATGTAGCTCGTTATTATACAAAACATAACAGTAGCATCTGGCAGATGTTCAATGATGACTGCCCTAAATGGGTTTGGGACTTAGCAAATAAGATACCACAAGAGTTTGATCGTTTTGTAGTTAGTACTATTAAACTTGACCCCGGCCAGACTATTCCTTATCATGTTGATAAGCATTTTAAACTAAAGGAACAGTACGGCGACGGTGAGAGTAATAGATATCTTATCTTCTTAGAAGACTGGAAGCGCGGACACTATTACGATATACACGATCAGCCTTATCTAAAATGGAAGGCAGGCGATTGGGTAAAGTTTGGACCACACGACTGGCATACTGCCGGTAACATGGGTACGCAACCTTTTTATTCAGCACAAGTAACGGTATTGAAATATGTTTAAAGGACACGTTGATATTGATTTTGTTAACAACGAAATGTTAGCAAAAGTTAAATTTACCGAACACAATCATGTTCCATGGTGCGGAGGTATGTGGGACGAAATTGGCGTGCCTGTGCCAGACTTTCCATATGACGGGCCTTGGGTGTATCAAAGTTTCGAAAATGATTGTCCTCTTTGGGCACATAATATTAAACGAAAGTTTGATAACTTAGTATTATATCCAACAGTAACAATCAATTTAATAAAGCCCGGTAGATATATTCCACCACACAAAGATTTATTTTATAGATTGCTACGTGATGCTCCAGCAAATGTTACTGATTGTATACCTGTTAGGATAAACATTTTTTTGCAAGATGTTCAATTGGGTCATATTTTTGAGATGAATGGCGAAACATGGATGGATTACAAAAAGGGTGACTATACAGTTATACATCGTGGTATACCACACAGTGTAGTTAATATAGGATATCAACCTAGATATACAATGCAAATTTCAGGTTTTGCAAAACAGGAAACATTTAAATGAGAATTTTTATAACAGGACACGACGGCTTTATTGGCCAGCATTTAGTTGACAGGTTGAAAGAAAAACACAATCTTTGTTTTCTGGAACACGATCTCCGCGACCATGATAAAGTAGGTTTTCAAATCAGACAATTTGATCCAGAGATTATTGTTCATCTTGCGGCTCGTACCGAAGTAGAACAGAGCTTCTACGAGCAGATTACCTTCAGTGATATTAATTATACCGGTACAGTTAACTTAATTGAAGTTGCTAAAGATTTAACAAACTTGAAAAACTTTGTATTTGCAAGTACTATGGAAGTGTATGGGTGGCAACCTATCAGTGACTTGATCCGAGACGGTAAAGAAAAGAATATTTTTGCTTTTGACGAAAGCACACCGCCAAATCCAAATGCTCCTTATGCAGTAGCCAAGTATGCTTGCGAAAAGTATCTAGAGTATGCACACCGCAGTTACGGATTGCCTTTTACTGCTATTCGTCAAACTAATGCATATGGACGCAAAGACAACAACTTCTTTGTAACAGAACAGATCATCTATCAAATGCTAACTAACCCTAAGGAAATTAACTTAGGATACGGTGAACCATATCGTAACTTTATCTATATTGATGATTTGCTAGATGCATGGGAAACTGTAATTAATAATCCAGATAAATGCGCAGGCGAAATCTTCTGCATTGGCCCTAGCAATGCACTCAAAATCAAAGACTACGTAAAGATCATTGCTAACAAGATTGGATGGGACGGTCATGTGAACTGGAACACCAAGCCAAAACGTCCTGGCGAAATTTATTTGCTTAACAGCACTAATAATAAAATTACTGCTCGCTTAGGTTGGTCCCCTAAAGTTAATCTAAGTGACGGACTAGATAGAACCATTGACGTTTGGCGTAACATTGTTAATAATAAAATAGAATTCAATGTTAAAAAGAAGTTCAGTGTTGGAAAATAAATGCACACAATTGGGTTCTTGCAACCAAACTTTCAAAGTGGCCCTAAACACTTAAATGCGTTTTATTTGCCATACACTGTTGGCATCTTATGGTCCTATGCAAAACAGAATACAGACATAGCAGAAAATTATTCTGTTAAGCGTTGGGTGTTCCGCCGCGACCCAGTAGATGATGTTGTGCAAGATTTATCTTGTTGTTCGGTTGTTTTCTTTAGCCTGTATGTATGGAATCGTAGATATTGTTTTGAAATAGCACGTCGTCTTAAAGAAATCAATCCTGATATACTAACAGTGTTTGGCGGCCCGGAACTACCACATCGCGACCCAGATATTTTTAAAAAGTATCCTTATATAGATACTATTGTTGTTGGTGAAGGCGAACAAGTTGTACAAGAAATACTACTAAAGCATCACAACAAAGAACCTATAGCAAAAGTTCTGCATGCTACTCGTATACGTGATTTAGATATCCCTAGTCCATACTTAACAGGACTGTTTGATGACCTCATGGTTCAGCACCCTGAAATAGAATGGATGCCAACGTTGGAAACTGACCGAGGCTGTCCGTACAAGTGTACATTCTGCGATTGGGGTGGACTAACTGCTAGTAAGGTTGTTAAATTTGGTTTAGAGCGTGTGTTCGCAGAGCTCGAGTGGTTTGCGAAAAAGAAGCTACCATTCCTCACAATGACTAATGCTAACTTTGGTATATTCCGTGAGCGCGATATGCTAATAGCAGAAAAGATTGTTGAGCTATCTAAGACCAAAGGATATCCAACAGGTATCAGCGTAAGCTATGCAAAGAACAGTAATGCAGACATATTTGAAATCGTAAGAAAGTTTCAAAGTGCAAATATTCAAACAGGTTTTATTTTAAGTTTGCAAACTACCACAACGTCTGTGTTAGAGAATATTAAACGAACTAATATGAATATCAATGACATTAGTTCTATTGCTGATTATGGTCGCAAATTACAAATGCCTATTTTCACAGAAGTGATTATGGGATTACCTGGCGAAACATTAGAAACATGGAAACAGAATTTAGAAAACATATTAGATGCTAATCTACATAATGGCATTGACACATTCTTTCTCAATATGATTGAAAATGCTCCTATGATGGGCGATATTGAAAAGTATGATATTAAAACTTTCTCAGCCAATGATATGTTTTATGAAACCAGCGATGAAATGTCATATGAATCATCGTCACTGGAAAGAGTTGAAGTAATTAAAAGCAATAATACTTTATCAGAAGAACAAATGTTAGAAGTATTATTATATACTTGGCATTTAATAGGTTTTCATATTTACGGCATTAGTGATATTATATCTATATACCTTAAAAAGTCACAGGGCGTTAGTTACAGAGAGTTTTACGATAAACTAAATCAATATTTAATGTCAGACGAAAATATAACCAATTGGAAAAACGCAATCGTTAATGGTTATAAACAGTGGCCTGATACTGGCATGTTTATTGTTAAAACAGATAATCTAACATTATTAAGCTGGCAAATGAGTAATAGCCTTAGTTTATTAATGCACAATAATGATTTAGTAGAACATTATATTAAACAAGTAAAATCATTTGTGGTTGACAATTTCGATGTAGATGCTATAATATTAGAAGATTATGAGATTCTAGCTAAAAACAGAATCAAGCAATGGGGCAAATATCTGCATGATCCTGCTACTATATCAGTAAGCACTAACTTATTCGATTACGTTCAAAATCAAGCAGATAGCGTAGTTGTTGAAAAACAACAGTATTTGGTGCAAGATCGATTCAAACACTATCCTGTGGCTTTATCGCAACACATTGATAACATCATATACGGACGCAGAAGAACCTGGGTCTTAAACAAGGTTGACAAGATCTAATTTTATGCTATACTGTATACGTGTTCAGAAATTAGGAGTAATCCGTGGCAGCACAACGTAAAGTATTATCAGTTAACGGAACAGCAGAACCGGATTGGAAAATTATCCAGCCCGGCATGAAGCCTGTGCGTATTAACGGTATTGAGCGTGACTATAAGCAATTGCTTTGGGGCGCCGATACATTTGTACACTACGACGTAGACGACAAGAAGCGACTAGCAATCTTCTTTAAGTACTGCGAAAAGAATTTTGATAAACGTAAGGCGGCCCTGCTCAAAAAGCTACCTGACTATACATTCACCACTGTTTCTAAGTACACTTACTTAATTGAACGTGGTGTTGGGCTCGAAGAAGATCGCCTCAACTACATTAAGACAAAGATTGAGGAATTCATGGTACAGGCAGAAGCCTTTACCAAGCAAGAAGCAAAGTCAAAAGCAGATGAGGTTAAGAAAGCCCCAGCTGTAGTAATCAGCATTCAACAGCGTATGCGTGAGCAAGTGAGCGATCTTTGCGCAGAATGGGACTCTCAAATCGACGAGTTCTGTCAAAAGCGCCTAGACCTTGCCGCATTTGAGCCATACAATCAAATGCAGAGCTATAAGAACAATATGATCAAAGCGGCACATGCTAAGATCATTAAAGAAATGTATGCGGCTCAGTTTGAAGAAGCTAAAGAAGTTGTTGCATGGAAGGATGAGCAGATCAAAGAAGGCTATGCCTACATGACTGCCAAGATGCGCAAAGAGTTCTTAGCACTTTACGAAAAGATTAACATTGCCTGCGATACCTTTATCAACACCGGCAAGGCAGTGCGTAAAACTCGCAAGAAGAAGGCTGTTAGCAAGGACAAGGTTGTTAGCAAGCTCAAGTACAAGCAAAGCGAGCCAAGTTTGGGACTTGCAAGTGTAAATCCAATGAACATCTTGGATGCACAGGTACTTTGGGTATACAATACTAAGAATCGTAAGCTGGGTGTGTATGTTGCACAAGAACACCATAATTTAATGGTTAAGGGTACTACTATCCTTGGGTACGATGAGAGACTCAGTATACAAAAGACAGTGCGTAAACCCGAATTGCTTAAAGGAGCAGACAAGTTAGCCCGCACCAAGTTTCAAAAGCTATTTGAAGGCTTTAATGCTACGGAAACCCCGCTAAACGGACGTCTAAACGAGCATACTGTACTGATTAAAGTGTTCTAAAGATAAATAGTACTATGCCAGTAAATAGTTTAGGATATAGTAGCAGAGAAGATCTCATACGTGATCTCAAACTTCGTTTGGGTGACGGTATGGTTGATATCGAATTAGATAGAGAACATTACGATTCTGCTATTGATAATTCGTTAGCCAAATACCGTCAACTTAGTAGCGGATCAGTTGAAGAAAGTGTTGTGTTTATTCAAACACAACCTGGCGTTACTGAATACACCCTGCCAAACGAAGTTATTGAAGTACGCAGACTATATCGCAGAGGCATCGGCACTAACAGTGGCGGCGGCACTAACTTTGACCCATTTGACGTAGCATTTAATAACATGTATATGTTACAAGCGGGACAGATTGGTGGTCTAGCTGTGTTTGATGCATTTGCACAATACAAAGAAACTATTGGTCGTGTGTTTGGTAGCGAATATAACTTCCTATGGAATCGCAATACTAAAAAGCTAAAGATACTTCGCAATGTTAACCATGACGAAGAGGTTGCTGTTGGTGTTTATAATTTTGTTCCGGAAAGTGTCTTGTTAGGTGATGTATATGCTAGTCCATGGCTAGCCAGTTATGCACTAGCATTAAGTAAGTTTTATCTTGGTGAAGCACGTAGCAAATACAAGAGCGGTTTGCCGGGCGCCGGCGGTGCTGTACAGCTTAACGGCGAAGACTTAAAACAAGAAGCTCAAGCCGAAATGGAATCACTTAAAACATCTCTTCACAACATGGAAGAAGGCAATAGCCCTCTTGGCTTTATTATAGGTTAAAAATGATTATTGGTTTAGTTGGTTTGATTGGCAGTGGCAAAGACACTGTAGCACAGCAATTTATTAAGACTGGTTGCGTTAAAGATAGTTTTGCTACCCCACTCAAAGACGCTTGCGCCGCAATTTTTGGCTGGCCCCGTGAATTGCTTGAAGGTGATACTATTGAGAGCAGAGACTTTCGTGAAACGCCTGATATGTTTTGGACTCGCAAAACTGGCATTGATAACTTCACTCCGCGTCTAGCATTACAATTAATTGGTACAGATGTAATGCGCAATCATTTTAATTCTGATATCTGGCTTAACAGTTTAGAGTATAGAATTAGACGTGCAAGCTCAACACAATGCGTGGTTATCAGCGATGCACGATTCCGCAACGAACTAGAACTGATTCATAGTATGAATGGCAAAATAATTTGGGTCAAGCGAGGCGAATTGCCAAATTGGTACAGTACTGCTGAAAGTGCTAATACCGGTAATGCTGTCAGCAGAAAAATTATGCAGACACGCTATAAAGATGTTCACGAAAGCGAATGGAATTGGGTTGGCTTTCCAGTTGATTATATCATTGACAACAACGGAACACTTGACGATCTCTACGAGCAGGTAGAGAGTATACAACAAAAAATTTTTAAAAGCCAGCTAAACTTAGTTTGAGGGCTATTTACCTTTTGTACCTAAAATAGGTGCACCCACTTTTCAAATAATACCATTTTCTCCTTTTTTGTATAAATAATTGCAACGTTCATCAAAGGAGAACATAAATGGCAACACTAGTTTCCCCTGGTGTTAGTATTAGCGTAACAGATGAGAGCTTCTATGCTCCAGCTGGTACAGGTACTGTTCCACTAATCGTTATTGCAACTGCTCAAGACAAGAGCACACCAGACGGTAGCGGCACAGCAGAATATACTACACTAGAAAATGCAAATAAAGTAAAATTGATCACAAGTCAGCGTGATCTTTTAACTGGATTCGGTAATCCAGAATTCACAGCAGATGCAAGCGGTACACCTATTCAAGGGCATGAGCTCAGCGAATATGGCCTATTGGCAGCTTACAGCTTCCTAGGCGTAGCAAACCGTGCATATGTAGTTCGTGCAGATGTAGACTTAAATGCTCTATTACCATCAGCAGTTGAACCAACAGTAGACCCAGAAGATGGTTCATATTGGTTGGATACAACAGAAACTGTATGGGGTCTAAAGCGTTGGAGCGGCACTGCATGGGTACGTCAAACAGTTAAAGTACCAACCAGCACAGATATTGACGGCGCTAAAAAGCCAAAGGCAGCATACGGTAAGGATGGCGAATTCGCAGTAGTATATTACACTGCAACAGGAACAACAGATACACGCATCAAGTTCTGGAACAAGATCAGCGGTGCATGGTATTCAGTGAGTTCTTCGGCATGGGATTCAGCATCAAGTGCAAAAGATTTCCAGGTAGGCAGTCATTTAGCTATTCCAACAACCAAAAGCGGTGGCGGTTCATTAGCTGCCGGTGACTTATTCTTCCAAACAACAGAACCAAATAATGGTACAACACTTTCTGTTAAACTATTTGATAGTGCAACAGGTCAGTTCACTGCCGAAACTATCCCTCTATATACTACAGCAAGTGCGATGTATGCAAGTACAGATGCTGTTGAAGGCACATTGTGGGCCAAAGCAGTCGACAATGACTCAGCTGTACAAGGTGGTTTCACTATCTATCTAAAGCGTCACAATGGTGCTACAAGTGTTAGTGCAACATCGAGCACAGCCTTAACTGACACTGCTATTACTATAACAGGCCACAGCGGTAAGTATGCATTTGATATCAGTATCAATGACGGTACACCAGTCAAAGTATTCTTTACCAGCGACAGCAACAGCGACGGCAACGTCAGTGTCGACGACATGGTAGCAGACATTAACAGTGCAATCTCTGGGGCAAACGCAACAGTTAGTTTCACAGCTAATGCTATTGCTTCAAACGTAAGCGGTAAGATTCGTATTACCAATACAGATGGTTACGACATTCTTTTGAATGCTGGTAACGTAACTGCATTTACACCTGCTAACCTAAGCCTAACAGAAGATGTTCCATACACTAACTTTGCGGCCCTAAGCTACGAAGCAAGTGCTACAGAAATTACTGGTACATTACCTCTTAACCAGCTTTGGGCAGACTTCAGCATTTCAGCTGATAAAGTTGATCTTCTAGAGCACGATGGTACCGATTGGGTAAGCATCAGCGGTGACCTACAAGTTGCGGCAAACGAACCAACAACACAAAGCGATGGTTCAACTGCACTAGCTAGCGGCGATATTTGGGTTGATACAAGCGACCTAGAAAACTTCCCAGTAATTTACAAGCACGATGGTGATGCATGGTCTCTAGTTGATAACGCAGACCAAGTATCTTCCGCAGGCATTATCTTTGCTGACTTCCGCGAAGATGCAACTAGCTCACTAGACGCAGACGCTCCTGATTCGGCACTATATCCAGCTGGTATTTTAGGTTGGAACAAACGTGCAAGTGCAGGTAACATTAAGCGTTGGAGAACCGGTTATACATACGAAGGTGTGTTAGTTGGCGATCGTTGGGTTGACTTCTCAGGTAACAAACTTGATGGTTCACCATATATGTTACGTAAAGCTCAACGTGCAGTTGTTGTAAATGCAATGCAAGCCGCACTAGCAGGCAATGACGAACTAAGAAATGAAACAAACCGTTTCAACTTAATTGCGGCACCAGGCTACACAGAATTGTTTGACGAAATGATCACACTAAATGTTGATCGTAAGGAAACAGCATTTATTCTTGTTGATCCTCCATTCCGCTTAACTGCTTCTGCTACAGCAACACAGGCTTGGGCAACCAACTCTGCTAATGCAGCCGAGAACGGTGAAGAAGGTCTAGTAAGTAGCACACCATATGCTGGTGTTTACTATCCGCATGGACTAACAACAAACGTTGATGGTTCAAGTGTAATGGTACCTGCAAGTCATATTGCTCTACGTACACTAGCATTTAACGACCAGGTTGCTTTCCCATGGTTCGCACCAGCTGGCTTCCAACGCGGTCTTGTTAACAATGCTACAAGCGTAGGTTACTTAGATCCAGTTAGTAGCGAATATGTACCTGTAAGCCTAAGTGAAGGCCAACGCGATAGCTTGTACATCAACAAGATCAATCCAATTGGTAACTTCCCAGGTCGTGGTCTAGCTGTGTTTGGTCAGAAGACTCTAAACCCAGTAGCAAGCGCATTGGATCGTGTTAACGTAGCACGTCTAGTTGTTTACTTACGTGAAAGACTAGATGACATTGTTAAGCCATTCTTGTTTGAACCAAACGACGAAGTTACACGTCAGAACGCAAAGGTAACAGTTGATCGTTTCTTAGGTCAGCTAATTACACAACGCGGTCTATATGACTTCCTAGTTGTTTGTGATTCAACAAATAACACACCAGCAAGAATTGATCGTAACGAACTACACATTGACATTGCTATCCAGCCAGTCAAGGCAGTTGAGTTTATCTACATTCCAATTCGTATCCAGAACACACTGGGTCAAACTGGTTAATAGGTTTCACAACACTGGAACAGGAAAAGGGGCAGAAATGCCCCTTTTCTTTTGGAATTAAAGCAAGAGTTTATGATTTTGGAAATAATATGATAAATATTTGCATATAACAACAGTTCGTAGGAGAACATAAATGGCAAATATTAATACAACAGAAACCAAATCAAAATTTGGTGTTCCTGTTACTGGTGCCACAGGTTCTGGTATCTTGATGCCAAAGCTAAAGTACCGTTTCCGTGTTAGCTTCTTAGGTGGCTTTGGCGGTGAAGTTGAAACAAGAACGCTTACACAAAACGTTCAAAACGTAACTCGTCCAAAGATTACTTATGAAGAAGTAACAGTAGACAGCTACAACTCAAAGATTTATCTACAAGGTAAACACAGTTGGGAGCAGATTACAGTTGTGATGCGTGACGACATTAGTAACAGCGTAACTAAACTAGTTGGTGCACAGATTCAGAAGCAGTTGAATCACTTCCAACAGACAACAGCAGCCGCTGGCAATGACTACAAATTTGATATGCAAATTGAAGTACTTGACGGTGTTAACGCTGGTGCTAGTGAAGTTTGGTTCCTAGAAGGTTGCTTCTTAACAAACGTTGACTACAGTGATAGTGATTATAGCGCAAATGATCCTGTAACAGTTACAATGCAGGTTCGTTATGACAACGCAACACATTATCAAGGTGACAATGATGTTAACGGTCGCGTAACTTCAGGTAATCCATTCCCTGATGCAGTAGACTTTAACACTCTAGGCACAACAGCTTAATTGATAAGATAGCGACGAAGGTCTCGAAACAATGGGAAAATTATTTGATATTTTGGGCCTCGGCTCCGGCAAAAAGAATTTCTATGTTCGAGACTTTCGTAATGCTTACGGTCTAAGACCGGATAACAATCCTCCGCGTTTTAGATTTGAAGGTTATGTAAACTTTATTATCAATAGAGCATTGTTTGCTGATCAACAAACTGAAGAGTTTCGAACGCAGATCAGCAGTCTAGTTAGAACTGCAACATTGCCGGCTGTCGAATTCAAGACAGAAACTAAGAACAGGTACAACAGTAAAAAAATAATACAAACAGGTGTAGAATATAAACCTGTTTCTATGACTGTGCTTGATACAGTAGGCAACGAGTGGCTAACTTTGTTTATGAAATACTATTCATATAACTATATGAATCCTAGAAATAAACAAAAAGAAGGTGATAGAGATATCACTGACGAACAGTCATTACAACAATCTCAAAATATTTCAAGTAAGTTTGGCAGTGCTAACTATGACAGTAATTCGTCGGGATTAGCAATCAACAGACTAAAGTATTTTTTCGAACGAATTGATTATGTACTCTATCACGGTGAACGTGCAGTACAATATAGTTTAATGAATCCTGTTATCAGAGGTTTTGATCCAGGGGACTTGGATTATTCTAGCAGTGACTTAATGGAATTCAAATTAGATTTTGAATATGAAAATTTCACAATCTACAATGAAACAAATTTCTTAATGACAGTTACAGATTTGAATAGATTTGAAAATGCATCAACGCTCGAAGGCCCAGCATTTGAATCTCAGGGGTTACCACTATCAATGGAAAAACCAATTGTGCTTGGTACATTAGGACTAAAAACTGAGCCTTATGCTCGTGCTGATCAATACCAAATTCCAATTTCCGAGCCTGAACCCGGCAACGGTGACATAGTTGTTAGTGCTAAACGTGTGCCAATTGCATCAACTTATTCCAATGCAGTTAATATTCAAGAAACATCAACAGCAGGTGGTAGCAATGGTGGTTGGTTTAGTAACTTGCTTAAAGGCACAGCAGAAAATGCACTTACCGCCGCCATTAACGGACAAAGTGTTAAGAATGCTGTTCTTGGAACAGTAGTTGGTGCAGCCGCTGGTGCACTCAGACCAGGTACTCCTGCTAGACGTGGTACTAATGCAAGAGCGTCAACCAGCCAAGGTCCTGAAACACAACAAGCTAAACCAGGTGGTGGATAATGGAATCAACATCACTATATGATGTATTTGGTAATGAAACCAGATACAAAGTAATCGAAGATACTGTGGTTGCTTATTTAGAGCGAGCAACTATAAAATTTCCTTTGCCGGAAGCAAGTGTAACAGCACTCGAAGAACTAACCAAAGGTTCAGTTTCAAAGATAAAGCATGCCTTCTTAGAACAAGTAGAACTTAAACTAGTGTCAGTAGGATTTAAAAAAGCCAAAGCAAAAACAATGGCAATGATCTTATGCGCAGTAGCTGAAGAACAAAAAGTTAATCCGTTGACGTTTTTTGAAGTTAACACTAATACACTCAAGTTAACTGTAGATACCTATAAGACTATTAATGCAATGCGTCCACCCGGCAACAGAGTGAATGTTGCTGTTCCACTAACTAATCATCGTAGTAGATATACATCGCTAATCAAGCCGTAACGGAGCAAACATGAAGCAGTTTGCTCAAGGTTCATATCAGCCACAATACCCACAAAAGTATATAGGAGATAAACCTCCTTACTTCCGCAGTAGTTGGGAATTAGCATTTATGCGTATGTGCGATATGCATCCTAACATAGTTAAATGGGCCAACGAAAGTGTGAAGATTCCTTATCGTAATCCATTAACAGGACGTTATGCAAATTACATTCCTGATTTTTTGATACAGTATATCGACAAGGACGGCGGCCAACATACCGAGCTAATTGAAATCAAACCCAGTGGTCAAACCACTTTAGAAAATGCTCGCGGCAAAGTAAACCAGTTAGCTACACATGTCAATGCGGCCAAATGGGCAGCAGCACAAGAATGGTGTCAGCGTAAAGGTATACGTTTTAAAGTTATTAACGAAGATCAAATTTTTCAAACTAATAAAAAACGAAATCCTAGAAGCCGCATAGCTAAGAAGAAAAAATAATAACTACTAATATGGAACAACGAAGATATCGTACTGAATATATTGTACCCGACTCAGGGGAAGCATGGAACAGCGATGATGGTACAAAGGCAGATAACACATCGCCGGAAACATTACTTTCACCTGATGACCCATATTATGAATTAGCTATGGGGAAACTTAAACAAGGACCAGTCAATGACTAAACGTCTAGAAGAAGAGTTTAATTTGCCACCTTTAGAAGAAGCAACCGGCAAGTCAATGATTTATGCAGATAAAGAAACAGCTATTGCAACAGTACAATCTGTTGAAGATGCGTTAAGCATAAGTGAAAAAATTAATAATGCACTAGCAGAAGTACGTGGCATGGAAGCACACGATGGTGAAATGGATGAAATAGCCAAAGAGGCTATCGACAGCTATACTCAACTAATGAGCTTGGGTATGAATATGACTGATATGGCGGCTGGTCCTGTTTTTGCCAATGCCGCAAACATGCTTAAAATTGCACTAGAAGCCAAAGACAGTAAAGTTACACGTAAACTTAAACAGATTGATCTAATGCTTAAAAAAGCAAGGCTAGATCAACAAACAAGTAAAGCAGACCCTGAAGCAGAAGAAGTATCTGCTACAGTTTTTGACCGCAATGAATTACTAAAACTTATCAATCAAAAAGATAAATAAGTGCATAGCCAATAAGGCTTAAAATATATCTAGGAGAACTTAAAATGGCACAGACCAAAGGTAACGGTAAAGGCGTTGCAGAATTTGCAACAGGTACACTAATCAGCCGCTTTAATCTTAAGGCAATTATGGTTGATACAGGCGCTAGCTTGACATCAGAAGATGATGCACCAAGCGAAGCTGTAGAACGTGCTCTACAGATCATTCAACCACTAGCATACTATCTACCATCAAACACAAGTGGTCAAATCCACTGTATTATTGATGGTTCGCAGTTTGATGAAGTAGCATTGGAGCGTCAGCTTCAGGCTGTGGGTACAGATACTGTCAATGGCTATGATTTTTCAGGCGCCGCAGTAACAGTTGGTACAACAATCGTAGTAGCTTAATTTTAGCGTAGGGCATTTGAAACGCCTGACGAGTAGAAAGTTGAAAAGGGCCTTCGGGCCCTTTTCTTATATAAGATGATAAATAGTTGTAACAGGAGTTCAAATATGCAACTAAAAGATTTCATCGCCGAAAGCTTCAAAAAAGAATACGCATACCGTGTCAAATTTGCGTGTGACTGCGGCCCAGAACAAATGACCAAATTAGAAAACTGCCTACAAAAATATAATCTTGTTAGCGCGGCACCGTGGAAGCGTACACCCATTCAGGAAAATCCAATGGAGTTTGTACGTGCTAAAGGTGTTAAATTTGTGTCAGAAGTTTCCAGCACAGACGTAGTTCTAAAGTATCCAACTAATCCACGTATATTAGAAGTGTGGTTGGCAGTTAACATGGGCATCGACCATGAGCGTGTACTTGTATATGATGTAAAAGAACCACGTAAACTAGAAGCAGACAATGCGGCAGAGCGTACAGCTTATAACAAAGATCGTAACGTAACTGAAGATGATTCAGTATTAGGCAAAGAAGATCAAGCTCATTATGAAATGCAAAATGAAGGTCTAGAAGACGAAGTATATTTTGGCGAAGAATATAACAGAAAGTTTTTAGATACACTTGCAAAAATCAAAGCAGAAAAAGGCGCAGACTATTTCCGCAACTATCCAAGCAAAGATGAAATTATGGGCGATAACCTTAAGCCATTATGGGACACTGTTCACGGTGTAGCAAACATGGGCCAAGGCGCAGAGTCGACTAAAGAAGTCGATGTAATTAGTCAGAGTTCGAGAAGAAATTAAAATGAGATTGTCTAATATTCTAAACCACAAATTTGTTACACCTAAGTCAGTTGTAACTGAAGATCAAGACAGCGTTGATGCAGTAGCAGGCGCAATTACTCGTCGCATTATGATGCAACATACAGACCTATTAAGCAAGTACGGTCCTGTAAAAGTTATGGCAGCTATTGATGACGTTGCTGATTTCGCAGGCAGCGATGGTTTAGACGAAATTGGTTCAAGCGATGTTAGCATCTGGACTAAACAAGTTATTCAAGATCTTGAAGCTGGTCACTATGACCGCATGGAAAGCGTAGAGGAAGGTGATGCATACGATAAAGATGTTAAGCCTTCCGGTAAGCTATACGATAGAGAAGCCGCTACAAAACGTGCTAAACTCGCGGCATTAGCAGCCGCCAAAAAAGACGATGATTGGGATGATGAAAGCTGGATCCCAAGCGCAGATGAGTTTGATCAAGAAATTAAGCACGGCTACAAAGGTCGTACTACAGAAGCCGAAGGCGAAGATTCAGTTGATACAGTAACTATGGACGTTCCACTGTTACTACGTATGATGGAATATGCTAGAGAAGATGCACAAGAAGATATGGATTTACATGACGTAGCAGAGCGTATGATTGCAATGTCAAAGGATGGTCCATTGAGTATGGACGACTATGACAGCATTGTTGGCAGTGTCGAACAATTACCTGCTCCGGATGAAGTTGACGAAGCATACGGTATGTGGAAAGTAGACTTTCCTAAACAACATGCCGGTAAGAATGTAGATGCCGGAACAGTACATGTTAAGGCTCAAAACACTGCTCATGCGCACAAGGTCGCTGCTAAAAGAGTTGGTGTTGATCACAAAGTATTTAAGTCAAATGTAACTAAGTCGAGTGTTTTACCTGAGGATGAACAGTTAGATGAACTGTCACCGCAAACACTTGGTAGCTATGTATCTAAGTCGGTAGCTGATGAAAAAGAACGCCGCGCACGTGGCATTAGAGTACGTGACGAGTTAAGAAAGGCCACAGGTAAAAACTTTGGTACGCCACTCGATCGCAAACTGTACAGCCCAACAGCTAGTCGTGCAGTTGGACAACGACGTGCGATTGATAAACTAACAGGCAAATCAAAAGTTCCAGCTACAGAAGGTTATTATACACCAGGACCGGAAATAATGCCGGGTGCAGTAGGACCACAAGAAGACACAAATGTTAGCTTTAACCAAACTAAACGTATAGGCGACGCATCTGTTACTGTAAGTGCTAATGCCAAAGACATGGAAGAATTACACAAAGTGTTAAAACTTGCAGGTATTGAGGTTAAAGGTGCACCAAATGCAGAACCATCAGTTGCTGATGCCGCAGTAGCACTTGCACCGCATATGCCGTCGGAAGAACCATGCGGTTGTGAAGAAACCGAAGAACAACCAGCATCTACGGCTCAGCCACTAGACTTAAAATATAGCACTGATAAGACTGCATTAATTAATGCACTTAGAGATAAGCTAAAGCGTCTTTGATTCAATACTGCTGACCTTTATAAACAGTAAAGGTTAAATAACTTTATGGCCAAAGGCACAGCAGATACCAGTCTAGTTAAATCCGCACATAGCAAAGTTGAATATAACTCTGCTACTCTGCGTGAGTTCCAACAATGTTGCGATAAGAAGACTGGTCCTCTTTATTTCATGCAAAACTATATGCGAATACAGCATCCTACTAAAGGTGCAATCGCATTTGATCCATTTGAGTATCAGCTAGACCTCATCGAAAATTATAATAATCATCGATTAAGTATTAACATGCTAGGTCGACAGATGGGTAAAACCACTGTTGCTGCCGGATACCTATTATGGTATGCAATGTTTATACCAGACAGCACAGTTCTTGTTGCTAGTAACAAAGGTAAAGGTGCCGGTGAAATTATGCAACGTGTTCGTTACGCATATGAAAATACACCAGATCACATACGTGCAGGTGTTACCAGTTATAACAAAAACAGTATTGAATTTGATAACGGTAGTCGTATTATTGCTGAAACCACAACAGAAACTACCGGACGTGGTATGTCTATTTCACTGGTATACTTAGACGAGTTTGCATTCGTTCGCCCAGGCATTGCTAAAGAATTTTGGACTTCTCTATCTCCTACACTAGCTACTGGTGGTAAATGTATTATTACCAGTACACCAAACAGTGATGATGATACGTTTGCTATGATTTGGAATCAAGCAAACAACCTATATGATGAGTTTGGCAACGAACGTGAAGTTGGTACAAACGGATTCAAATCATATATGGCTATTTGGAGTCAGCATCCAGATCGCGATGAAGCATGGGCCAACCAAGAACGTAACAGTATTGGTGAAGAACGTTTCCGCCGTGAACACGAATGTGAGTTCGTTATCTACGATGAAACGCTAATAGATCCTTTGAAGCTGATTGACATGTCAGGCGTAGATCCAGCATTTCGTATGGGTCAAGTTAGATGGTATAAAAAGCCAAGTCCTGCATATATGTATTCAGTTACACTAGACCCAAGCGCAGGTACAGGCGGAGATGCAGCCGCTATTCAAGTAGTTGAATTGCCTACTATGATTCAAGTAGCAGAATGGCAACATAATAAAACACCTGTTGAAGGCCAGATGAAAGTTATGATGGATATTATGCAATACATCAAAGATCAAGGTGCTTATCAAATATATTGGTCTGTGGAAAATAACACAATTGGTGAAGCAGCCTTGGTTGTTATCCGTGACACCGGAGAAGAAAACTTCCCCGGAGAGTTTATACATGAGCCACAACGTGTAGCTGGTAAACGTGCTCGCAAAGGCTTTCATACAAGTCATAAAACTAAAGTTGAAGCATGTGTTAACTTAAAACGTTTTGTAGAATCAGGTAAGTTAAAAGTAAACAGTAAACCTTTGGTAAGTGAATTTAAAAACTTTGTTGCTCGTGGTAATAGCTATAGTGCTAAACCTGGCGAACACGACGATCTTGTTATGAGTATGTTGATCAATATTAGGTTGATCATGCATGTAAGTACGTTTGAGGATGATGTGTTTAGTGTAGTCAACAACAGTTTAGGTTTTGACATGGAACAGTCCGAGAATGAATATGATGAGCCTATGCCGTTTGGAATTCTATGACACATGATATACATAGAAAAAATTTCTACTGGTAAACACACTACCTGGCAAACGTTCACTGATCAGTTTACATGTACTGTACAGGAAAGACAAAGTAGAGTCTTTGAAAATCCTACCCAAGGCATCCCTAAAAATCATATTTGTCTAGATCTAATCAGTACCGATGTTCAACAAAATTTATCTGGTATTGCTCTAGGAAAATATTTTGGTACCCGCGGTATTGACATAGATCTGTTACTAAGCAATGGTGTTAGCATTGAAAACCTTGTCATTGAACTATCCATTGATGTTGTAAATTCTTTACCTAATCTAAAGTTAAAAAAACTTTTAGAAAATTATATCGTTATACTCAATGATTTTGATGAAGGCGGTAACTTTTACGGGCATACTAATCTTGTTGAGTTTTTAACTCAACGAGGTATAACACCTAAGCTATTATTTTTTGTTGGCGGCTGTTTTCAACAACACGATTACCCGTCTCTAAATGTATTCAAAATTGTTTTTGATTTCTGGTTGCTAGCAACAGTATTTTCAAACGAATTATTTTATTCAGCTGTGTTTGATAAAAATAAAAAAGAAACATTATTATCAGTACTTGAGATTGTGCCGGATAACTTTTGTGCATTACCTGTATTAAAACCACGAGCACATCGAATTCGATTGTTATCCGAGTTAGACAAGTTACAACTGCTAGAGCTCTGCGATTGGAGTCTAGGCTTAGAGCTCGAGTCAGTGGACCATGTAGTTTATGAAAATTTCAACATTGAAAAATATGTTGATACAAACATTACTGATATAAAAAGTTTCTTATCTAAATACACCTTTCCTAAATTGTTGCCTGGAGAATTTAGAACCCTAGAGGATATACAATCTCCAAACACTGCATGGTTCAACAGATACAAATACTATATCAGTACCGAGACATATATAGGAGATGATACAATCATAGGTAAAAACACCTTTGTAACTGAAAAAACATATAAAGGTTTTTTAATTGGTTCGACACCTATATTACATGTTGATGCAGGGGCATTAGATTATCTAACCGAGCTAGGTTTCAAATGCCAATATGCATCGTCGGAACCCGCAGATATTTGTGCTATGCTACAAGATGCTTTGCAAAAACCGTATACTGTGTCTGACAGGATACACAATTTTGATCACTATACTAACAAAGAATTCCTAGTACAATCAGCTGTACAGCCCCTGAACAAAATAGCTTCTTTGATAAATAGTATTAGGAGATAAACTATGGCAGTTGATATAGCAAGCGTAGCGGAAAAAGCATTTAATATTCTTAAAGGCCACGGCTACACCGTACAAAGCTACGATAAAGAAGGTAAGTTACAGATTGATCCGCGCGAAGCAACACGTTTTGCAGTGGACAAGCCTAACATTCTTGTGCGCATTGACGTTGGTACAGAAACGCTAAGTTTATCCACCAGTGAGGATTTGAGCGAGCATCCTGTAAGAAAGATGCTTAAAAACTTGGCAAGCGACTATCTTATGAGTTTTGATTATAGAGTGTTTGGCAAAAAGATCAAACCCAAGGGTGAACAAATTAATATTGCACAAAATGCGGAGAAAAACATGGCAGATGTTATGGAAGGCTTTGGGACAATGTCAGGTAGCACAAAGACCAGCTATCAACCATTAGACAATGTAAAAATCATTGTCAGACACAAAAAACCAGTAAATGAAGAAGTACGTGGATCACGTAGTAGAAACATTCACAGTATCCTAATTCAAAAGGGCGACGAACGTTTTAAAATGCAGGAAAATAACTTAAAGGCAGCTCGTGCTATGGCGCGACACATCAATAACGGTGGCGAAATGTTTGACGCAGTTGGTCAAGCAATCACCGAGATGGCCGCTGAGTATAGAAAACTGCAAGAGTTTGTTCGCTATGTACGTTCGGCAAAACTAATCAACGAAAACAATGAACAGTATGTTACATTAGCACTAGAAAACATTGAAAACATCCGCAATAACTTTGACAGAATCTCAGGTACAAAAACATACGCATCAGCAGTTGAATCATTACAAGACCAATACAGCGTAGAAATAAACGAAACATCTTTTGAAGACATCGAAGCAAAGTTTGTGGAAACTCACTTTGACAACAAGGTTGCTGATGCAATGGCTAGCATTAAACGTGCACTTGTAAGACAACATGCATTTGAAGAAACAATCAAAACAGCAATAGCTAACGAAGACTTTTCTGATCTAAGAAGCATGCTTGAAGAAAATGATGTAGTTGAATTTGCTACACCACATGCTCGTTTGAGCCACCAAGTAAGTCAACTGGGCTATGCTGTTCAAAATGATACATTAAGAAATTGTCTAAATAACATTAGTAAAAAGTTAAGCGCAGGCAACAGCTTAAATCAATTTGAATATACAACAGTAAAAGGTTGCTTGATGAGCGCACATGAAGCAAAAGTTAAAACACTTCCTGGCGTTGATGAATCAGCCAAATATGAATCATTCCTAGACTCATTCATTAAAGAGTAACCAAGA
>JACCEE011967840.1_pt1 | contig 29279 bp, 28 predicted proteins | sample 7449931 | NCBI WGS metagenome assembly JACCEE01 (sample SAMN15323457, study PRJNA562643) | freshwater metagenome | isolation source: river surface water | place: USA:Blue River Watershed | collected 2017-08-19 | reverse complement strand
TTTAAAGTGGTCTTTTCTGAAGAGCTTCCTGTTGAAGAGGCGATTGTGCCGGTAGAAGAACAAAATAAAAAATCTATGGTGGGAACTGTATCTTACATGCCTGCCGTATTCGGATGTTCATGTGCACAAGTTGTTATTGAGGATTTGAAATCTCTCGAATAAAAATTCTATATTTGTAAACAAGAATTGAGATTTAGAACAGAGAAAAATAAGAGTGTTGATGCAAGTTACAATTAAAGAGGTCATTAGTAAATCGGACCTTAAAAAGTTTATCAAGTTCCCCCACAAGTTATATAAGGATAACAAACAGTATGTACCACAACTTGATTCACAGGAATATAAAATCTTGACTCAGAGTCCGAGTCTCGAATATTGTACTATTAAAAAGTGGATGGCCTATTCTCCAGATGGTGAGATTATTGGCAGAATCGCTGCTATTCTTAATCCAAGAGCGAATGAATGTCATTCATACAAAAGGCTCCGTTTTGGCTGGTTCGATTTTATCGACGATAAGGATGTGGCTAAGGCTTTGATGAACACTGCCGAAGAGTGGGGAAGATCTATGGGGCTAACCGAAATACATGGTCCACTTGGCTATAATACATGGAATAGACAAGGGATGATGATTGAAGGTTTTGAGAACACTCCTCCTGTAAATTGCTTGTATAACTATCCTTACTATCCAACATTCATGGATGATATGGGATTTGTTAAAGAGGTGGATTGGATTCAAGTTAGGCTTGAGATATCTCAGGGTGTACCAGACAAACTTGTAAGAATTCATGATCTGTTATTGGAAAAATATGGATTATCATATCTCGAAGTTAAAAAGTTAAAAGATCGTAAAGATTTGATTAAGTCTTTCTTTGAAGGGTATAATGAGTCATTTAAAGCTGTAGATAACTTTATTCCTTTGACCGAAAAAGAGATAGACGATATTGTAAAGAACTATTTCCCATTATTAAGACAGGAGCTATCTTGTTTCATAATGGATAAAGATAATAATGTTGCAGCTTTTAGTGTCTGCTTTCCGAGTATGTCTAAAGCTTTTCAAAAGGCAAAAGGCAAGTTGTTCCCTTTCGGATGGTACCACTTGTACAAAGCTTTCAATAACTATGACACCATCGATTTCATGATGAGTGGTGCTTTCCCAGAATGGCAATCTAAAGGGTTGTCATCTATGTATCACACTTACATGGATCGTTCTCTAAAAGGTAGAGAGGTAAAATATGGAATAACAAATCCGCAGGGCGACACAAATTCAGCCTATAAGGTTTGGGGACGATATACTTTTGAGCCTTATATGAGAAGAAGATGTTACATTAAACCATTATAAGCTATGAAACTGAGTGATTTATGCGAACTTGTCTCCGGAACGGTTATCTGCGGAGAGGAGAGATTAAACGAAGAGGTGGAATTTGCCTTTTCGTCTGACCTGATGAGCGATGTGCTGACTATTAAGATCACTCACTTCATTTTGATTACAGGTCTGGCAAATGTTCAATCAATCAGAACTGCAGAGATGTCGGACATTTCATATATTTTGATGGCTAGAAATAAAGAGGTGACCGAAGAAATGAAAGAGTTGGCAGAAGAGAATGATCTTCTGATTATAAAGTCGCCTTATTCGATGTTTAAATGCTCCGGTTTATTATACAATGCAGGTATTAAGCCTGTTTATTAATATGCATTTTGAATATAAAGTGGAAGGTGGTGATTTTACCAATGCTGGTAATGCATCTTCGCAGATAAAAAAGACATTGAAGCAACTAGGAGTTGATCCTGCAGTCGTTAAGCGAGTTGTAGTCGCTCTTTATGAAGCCGAGGTTAATATTGTAGCTCATGCATATAGAGGCGTTATTTATGCTGATCTCTCCTCTTCTGGAATTGATTTAAAACTAGTTGATGAGGGGCCTGGTATTGCAGACATTAATCTTGCAATGACTCCAGGTTATTCGACAGCTTCACAAGCGGTAAGGGAGATGGGATTTGGTGCAGGAATGGGGTTGCCCAATATTAGTGAGAACTCAGACGACTTTTCGATTCAGAGCGAAGTAGGCAAGGGGACTACTCTCAATATAAGGATTAAATTTACATAATTTCATAACTATGGCGCAGACTACATATAATAGAGCCCTGGAAATAGTTGAGGATATCTGTATAGGATGTTCCCACTGTATGAAAGTCTGCCCAACTGAAGCCTTAAGAGTTAGAGGGGGTAAGGCTACGATTCATGTAGAGTGGTGCATAGATTGCGGAGAGTGTTATCGTGTGTGTCCAACAAGGGCTATTCGTGTAATGGACGATGATTTTAAGCAGATTTTCGACTATAAATATCGTGTATTACTAGTTCCTTCGGTGTTTTTTGCTCAGTTTAGCCACAAAGTCAGTAGAGAGACAATCTATAAAATTATCGGAGAACTAGGGTTTTCTGAAGTGTGTGCCGTAGAGCAAAGTGTAGACAATCTTCTCGACGAAATAAATGATTATGTTAAGGCTGCTCAAGAAAAACCTGTAATTTCGTCTTTTTGTCCAGCTGTTATTCGCTTGATTCAAGTAAGATTTCCCTCTTTGGTAGATCATATTATGCAACTGTTGCCGCCAATCGAAATAACAGCTCAATATTACAAGAGAAAATATGCTAGCGAGGGTGTGGATGAAAAGGAGGTTGGAATTTTTTATTTAACGCCTTGTATTGGAAAGATTGCGGCAGTAAAATCGCCAGTTGGAGGATATACCTCTCCAATTAATGGCGTCATAAATATGGATTTCTTTTTCAATAAAGTCTATTTGGCTTATAAACAGAAGCTTCCAATAACAAAATCGATACTGATCAATGGAGAGATTTCTTCTAAAGGTGTCTTATTTCCAACTACTGGTGGAGAATCTGTACATATTGAAGGAAAGACTCTCGCTATTGATGGAATGAATAATGTTATCGACTTTTTAGAAAGGCTAGAAAATGAGGAGATTGAAGGTGTGGACTTTCTAGAATTAAGGGCTTGTGATGAGTCTTGTGCTGGTGGTATTTTGGCACATAATAATAGATTCATTGTTGCCGATAATCTAAAAAAACTTGCAAACTCTGTTCCAGACAAACATCACTTAGTCTTTGATTATAAGCAGTATTGCTCTGCTGTTGTGCATATGGATAAGATAGAGCCTCGTTCTATGGTGAAATATGACAAAGATATTGAGGCGGCCTTGGTAAAAATGGAGAGAGCCCGGGAGCTTAAAGAGCTGTTTCCTGGGATTGATTGTGGTGCTTGTGGTGCTCCGAGTTGTGAGGCTCTTGCCGAAGATATAGTGCGTGGTCAGGCAGATGTTAATTCATGCATATTCTTAAGAACTAAATATGAAAAGAGGGGCGAGTTAAGTGTTGAAGAGGCTATTAGAATAATGGAGTCAATTTGGGGAAAGGAGAGATTTGATAAGAGAAAAAAATATTAATGATAATACACCTAAGCTAATGAAAGTAAGAGAACTAGTTGAAAAACTTAATCTAAAGGTCTATTCTGGAGAGAGTGGCCTTGATAATGAAATAACAGGTGGTTACACATCTGATTTGCTTTCTGATGTTATGGGTTTCGCAAAAGATGGACAAATTTGGGTTACATTGCAGACTCATAAAAACATCATGGCAGTTGCTACTCTCAAAGATCTTGCAGCTGTTGTTCTGGTAAAAGGATTCGTTCCCGATAATGATGCTGCTGAGGTTTCAAATAAAGAGGGGCTCCCAATTTTAGGAACCGATGAGCAAGCTTTTGAGATAACTGGAAAAATTTTCACACTTTTAAAATGATCCGAGCGGATCTTCATGTGCATACAGTCTTGTCTCCATGCGGCGATATTGAAATGACACCGTCATTTATTATTGCAAGAGCCAAGGAGAGAGGTATTTCTGTTGTTGGGATTGCTGATCATAATTCGACTTTACAGTGTGCAGAGATAAAGCGAATTGGGGAGAGAGAGGGTGTCTTTGTTCTAACAGGAGCTGAGATTACGACTAAGGAGGAGGTGCACGTTTTGGCTTTTGTAGATGGAGATGAAAATTTAAGCAAACTCCAAGGATTTTTAGAAGAGAATCTTCCCAAGATAGAAAATAATGTAGATTTTTTTGGATATCAGTTGATTGTAAATGAGGAAGAAGAGGTGTTAGGAGAGGTAGAGTATCTACTGATCAGCGCAATAGATAAATCTATTAATGAGATAGAAGAGTTTGTCCACTCTTTAGGTGGAATTTTTATTCCTGCTCATATTGACAAAAAGCAAAATTCTATCATGAGCCAGTTAGGCTTTGTACCTTTTGATCTTAATTACGATGCATTGGAGTTGTCTGGAAAAATAACAGTTGAGGACTTTCTTGCAAACAATCCATATTTAAATAAAACTAGATTTATCCACTCGTCAGATGCCCATTATCCCGATGATTTTGGATTTATTTACTCAAAATTAGATGTTGAAGGTGAGATCTCTTTTCAAGCCATAAAAGAGAGTTTAAAATATAAAAGAGATGAATGATTTATCGCTTCATATTATTGATATAATACAAAATTCAATTAGTGCTGGAGCAAAAGCAATAAAGCTAATTGTAGTTGAGAATTTAATTGATGATAAGTTAATTATTTCGGTTGAGGATAATGGAAAAGGGATTGAGAGAGACAAATTGAAGCAATTGGCAGATCCTTTCTTTACTTCACGTACAACAAGAAAGGTTGGCCTTGGGATTCCTTTATTTAAACAATCTGCAGTTCAAAGTGGAGGTGATTTAGTCATTGAGTCCGAAGTGGGAGTTGGAACAAAAGTGACAGCTTCATTTGTGAATTCTCATATTGATAGACCTCCGCTTGGAGACCTTCCAAATACTGTAATGTTGATGATATCTTCTAATCCAAGCCTTTTTTTTGAGTTTAAATACATTTTTAATCATAACGAATTTTCAATCAATACGGACGAAATTAATGAAGCTTTGGGTGGATCTCCTATCTATGAGCCTTCGGTTATTAGATATCTCACAGAATTAATCAGAGAAAATATTGAGGAGTTGAAACATGGAGACCAATAAGAGATTAAAAATATCTGTTCTGACTGGTGCTGGGATAAGTGCTGACAGTGGTCTTGAAACATTTCGCGACTCGGATGGTTTGTGGGCAAAATATAGGATTGAAGATGTCTGCACACCAGAGGCTTTACGTAAGAATCCTGCTTTAGTTTTGGAGTTTTACAATGCAAGAAGACGCCAATTAAAAGATGTCACTCCCAATGCTGGTCACAAAGCATTGGTAGACTTGGAAAAATTTCATGATGTAACAATCATTACTCAAAATGTTGATGATTTACATGAGAGGGCAGGTAGTTCAAACATAATTCATCTGCATGGAGAGTTGTTGAAGTGTAGAAGTATTGATTTTCCAGATTATGTTACCGAAATAAGTGGTGATTTGAATGTTGGAGATTTTTGTCCAAGAGGTGGTCAGTTGAGACCGCATATTGTGTTTTTTGGAGAGGAGGTGCCAGCGATGGCAATTGCAGAGAGAGTTGTCTCTCAGTGTGATATTTTGATAGTGGCAGGAACCTCATTGGCTGTCTATCCTGCTGCGGGCCTTGTCTACTCTGCCCCTTATAAAGCCAAATTGTATTTAGTTGATCCTTCTGATGTGCCTTTGTCGAGGAGAGGCGTTGTCCATATTAGGAAAAGAGCGGCTGAGGGATTGCCTGAGCTATTCGAAATTCTAAGTAAATGTGGGTATTAATGCACTATTTATAAGATTTCTGCCTCATTTTATTAAATCTTTTAATATTTTGATTACAGTTTGTAATTAAAATATGGATTTAATTTGTATATTTGCGTAAATGTGCCTATTTTTATAAAAATATAGAAATCATAAAACCATAAATAACTTAAATATGAATAAAATCAAATCACTAGACGATTTGCGCAAGATGAAGCAAGATCTTGCCGGCGGAATGGATATCCGCGAAAAAAGCAATTCGCCTGAGTCGCTTGTTCAAATTCGTGTAGCAATGGCCACTTGTGGAATAGCTTCAGGAGCGAGAACAGTAATGAATGCCTTTATCGAGAAAATCGAAAAAGAGAAGATAGCGGCAGTCGTTACTCAAGGTGGTTGTATGGGCTATTGTTATGCTGAACCAACCGTTGAGGTTAAGAAACCTGGCAAAGAGCCTGTCGTTTTCGGATATGTTGATTCGAAGAAGGCAATAGAGATTGTAGAGAGCTACATTCTTAAAGATGAATTGCTTGATGGTATACTTCCAGTTAACTACCAAACTATTAATGAGAAAAAATAGTATATATGGCACAATATAAAATGCACATTCTTGTTTGTGGCGGAACCGGGTGCCGGGCGTCACAAAGTGAGCAGATTGTTGAAAATCTAAACGCGGAACTTAAAAACTTAGGCCTCGAAAATGATGCTCAAGTTGTTACTACCGGTTGTTTTGGCTTCTGCGAAAAGGGCCCTATCGTAAAGATTATACCAGATAATACTTTTTATACTCAAGTTACTCCAGAAGATTGTGCTGAGATTATTAAAGAGCATATTCTTAAGGGTAGAAAAGTTGCTAGACTTCTTTATGAAGATCCAGAAACTCAAAAACATATAGAGGATTCTAAGCATATGGGCTTCTATCAAAAGCAGCTTAGAATTGCTTTAAGAAATTGTGGATTTATCGATCCTGAAAATATTGATGAATACATTGCTCGTGATGGATACGCTGCATTAGGTAAAGTTTTGACCGAAATGGATCCTAAGACTGCTGTTGAGATCATGAAAAAGTCTGGTTTAAGAGGACGTGGTGGTGGAGGATTCCCTACAGGTATCAAGTGGGAGATTGCTGCTTCTAACAAAGCCGACCAAAAATATGTAGTTTGTAATGCAGATGAGGGAGACCCAGGTGCATTCATGGATAGATCAATCTTAGAGGGTGACCCTCATACAATCGTAGAGGCTATGGCTATTTGCGGATATTGTATAGGTGCCTCTAAAGGTTTAGTTTATATTCGTGCAGAATATCCTCTAGCTATTAAGAGATTACAAGTTGCAATTAAACAAGCAAGAGAGTATGGTCTTCTAGGTGAAGGAATTTTAGGAACTAACTTTGCTTTTGATATCGAACTTAGATATGGTGCTGGTGCATTTGTTTGCGGTGAGGAGACAGCTTTGATTCACTCTATGGAGGGTCATCGTGGAGAGCCTACTGTAAAACCACCATTCCCTGCAGAGTCTGGATATCTTGGAAAGCCTACAAACGTTAATAACGTTGAGACTTTTGCGAACGTTCCTGTAATCTACTTAAAAGGTGCTGATTGGTTTGCTTCAATTGGAACTACTAAGTCGAAAGGAACTAAAGTTTTCGCACTCGCTGGTAAAATCAATAACGTAGGTCTTATCGAAGTTCCTATGGGTATTACCCTAAGAGAGGTTATTTACGAAATTGGCGGTGGTATTAAGGATGGAAAGAAATTCAAAGCTGTTCAGACTGGTGGCCCTTCAGGTGGCTGTCTAACTGATAAACATCTTGATACTCCTATCGACTTTGACAATCTAATTGCTGCTGGCTCTATGATGGGCTCAGGAGGTATGATTGTAATGGACGAAGATGACTGTATGGTTTCTGTAGCCAAATTCTATTTGGAATTTACAGTTGAAGAGTCTTGTGGAAAATGCGCGCCTTGTCGTATTGGTAATAAGAGATTGCACGAGATGCTTGAGAAGATTTGTAGTGGTAAGGGAACAATGGAAGATCTTGAGTATTTGAAAAACCTAAGTAGGGTTATCAAAGACACTGCCCTTTGTGGACTTGGTCAGACATCTCCAAATCCTGTTCTCTCTACTATTGAGCATTTCTATGATGAATATGTTGCTCACGTGAAGGACAGAGTTTGTCCTGCAGGTAGATGTAAAGCTCTTAAACTTTATACAATTGTTCCTGAAAAATGTACTGGATGTACAGCATGTACAAGAGCATGTCCTGTCGCTGCAATTACTGGTGAAAAACGCCAACCTCACGTGATAGATGTAGATAAGTGTATCCGCTGCGGCGCTTGCTACGATAAGTGTAAGTTTACAGCAATCAATATTCAATAACGGACTCTTTATGGAAAAAATAAAAATAAATATAGACAATACACTGGTAGAGGTAGATAAGGGAACAACTATCTATCAAGCTGCCAAAAAAATTGGCATTAATATCCCTGTTCTTTGCTACATGAATCTTGAGCACTTGAACATCGAGAACCGTCCAGGCGGATGCCGTATTTGTGTTGTTGAGGTAGAGGGTAGAAGAAACCTTGCCCCTTCATGCTCAACAGTATGTTCAGAAGGAATGGTTATCCATACTAATAATCCTAGAGTTCTAAACTCTCGTAAGACTGTTTTGGAACTTATCCTTTCTGACCACCCAAAAGATTGTTTGATTTGCCCTAAATCGGGTAAATGTGAACTTCAGGATTTAGCGGTTAAGATGGGAATCAGAGAGATTCATGCTGTTGAAAATGCAGAAATGTCTACCTATCGCAAAGATTGTTCACCTGCTCTAAATAGAGATATGGACAAATGTGTGATGTGTCGTCGTTGCGAAACTATCTGTAATGATGTGCAGACAGTTGGTGCTTTAAGCGCTGCAAACAGAGGTTTCATGTCTGTTGTCACTCCTGCTTTTGAACAAGATTTAATTGACTCTCCTTGTACATTCTGTGGCCAATGTGTTGCAGTTTGTCCTACAGGTGCCCTTACCGAATTCGACCATACTCAAAAAATTATCAGAGCGTTAGCTGATCCTTCTAAAACTGTCGTTGTACAAACAGCTCCTGCAGTTAGAGCAGCTCTTGGTGAAGAGTTTGGATTAACTCCAGGAACTTTGGTAACAGGTAAAATGGCTGCAGCTCTTCGTCGTTTAGGATTCGATAAAGTTTTCGACACTGACTTTGCTGCTGACTTAACAATTATGGAAGAGGGAACAGAACTTCTTGATAGAATCTCTAAATACCTTGGTGGTGACAAGAGCGTAAAACTTCCAATTTTAACTTCTTGCTGCCCTGCATGGGTGAATTTCTTTGAGTGCAATTATCCTGATATGCTTGATGTACCATCGACTGCTAGATCTCCTCAGCAGATGTTTGGAGCTATTGCAAAAACATATTTTGCTGATAAAATGGGTATTAAGAGAGAAGACATGGTTGTTGTCTCTGTGATGCCTTGTCTTGCAAAGAAATATGAGTGTCAACGTGATGAGTTCAAAGTAGACGGAAATCCTGATGTAGATTTCTCTATCTCAACTAGAGAGTTGGCTGCATTGATTAAGACCGCAAATATCGATTTCAACACTCTTCCTGATGAAGACTTCGACAATCCTCTTGGAGAGTCAACAGGAGCTGGTGTGATCTTTGGTGTTACTGGTGGAGTTATTGAAGCGGCAGTTCGTACAGCTTATGAATTATTTACTGGAAATAAACTTCCAAGAATCGACTTTAAGGAGTTGAGAGGATTGGATGGAATAAGAATGGCAACTGTTGATTTCAATGGTACCCCTATCAATATCGGTATAGCTCATCAACTAGGTAATGCTAGAAAACTTCTTGATGGAATAAGATCTGGAATGTATAATTTCCATGCAATTGAAATCATGGCTTGCCCAGGTGGTTGTATTGGTGGCGCAGGTCAACCATTACATCATGGTCACTCAGAAATTATTAAAGCTCGTTTTGATGCAATTTATCGTGAAGATGCTTCCAAGCCAATTCGTAAGTCTCACGAAAATCCATACATTGTGAAACTTTATGAGGAGTTTCTTGGAAAACCATTGAGTGAAAAATCGCATCACTTATTGCATACTCACTATTTTGACAAACATAAAATTTAACCGGGAAATATTTAGTTATTATGAGTACATTTAAAATGCAAGATTGTCATATACAAGCAATTAAAGAGATTTGTGCATCTTTTAACAACGCTCCCGGCGAACTTATTAATGTTTTACATAAAGTTCAGGGTGAATTTGGATATCTTCCAGAAGATGTTCAAAGAGAGGTTGCAAAAAATCTTAATATCTCTGTTGCAAAAGTATACGGAGTTGTTACCTTCTACTCTTTCTTCACTATGACTCCAAAAGGACGTCACGCTATCTCAGTTTGCATGGGAACAGCATGTTATGTTCGCGGAGCAGAAAAGGTGGTAGATCAGTTAAAAGAGGAGCTTAAAATCAAAGTAGGTGGAGTTACCGAAGATGGTAAATTTTCACTTGACTGCCTACGTTGCGTTGGCGCTTGTGGCCTTGCTCCAGTAATGCTTATTGGAGAGAAGGTTTACGGTAGGGTAGAAGCATCTCAAATTAAAGATATTCTAGCTAGCTACGAATAGTAGATCTATTATTAAATCGAAAGGGGTGACTAAAATTTAGTTACCCTTTTTCTTTTACTTAATCATTATAAATCTTAGTCAACTGCTAACCTAACATGGTCATTCTTGATTAAATCAATTTCATCTAAAAAAATCTCCTATTCATATACTCATTTTATTATTTTTTATTCTTTATTAATAAATTGCATACAATATTTTATATTCAATATTTTGTATTTAATAATGTTGTTTACAATATTTTGAGTAAAATGTTAGGCTCTTGTAATAGTGATTGAACTAACTAAATTTAATTAAAGCTTATAGATATGAATAATAGATTAAAAATTGCTATAGTTTTGGTGGTTATTAACATGCTACAATCAATGGGTTTATTTGCTCAAGGACCTTCTCTAGAGTTTCTTTATAATCAGAATACTAAGATTGATTGGGTAAAAGCTAATGTAAGTTTAGGAGGTGGAGCATCTTATAAAATTAATTTACTGCCTGTAATAGATAAATCTACGAGATCTCCTCTTGGGAGCTCCGACTATACTACAGATGTTAATGTTGAGTCTATGCTTTGTTATCTTCCTTTAAAGGCAAATTTGAGTGATACAATAAATCTAAAGCCGTATTTGAAAGGAAATGTTGTTTTTGCACGTTATGATAAGCTTACTGAAAAGACAAAATTTATTAAGGGTGTAAAAGCGTTAGGAGCTAAGGCTTTACTACTATACTCTAAAGATAATAAGTCTCCAATGTTAAATCTTAATTTGCCAGAATTATTGGACTTTCCTGTATATACCCTTTCATCTGAAGCTGCTAGTATATTGCATATGGCATGTGGCTCAGACGAAGATCAATTGTCTGGAGAAGACACGTTAGCGCCAATTAAACCTCGAATGCCAATTGCTAGTATGAAAATATCTGTTGATGGTAAATTTGAAAAGTTAAAGAGAGGAAAAATTGAATTAAGATTTAATATGAATAGAATTCCAATCAAAAGTATGGAAAATCTCTTAGAAGTCAATTCTAAGGCATTTGAGTTTCTAGAATCATTGTTTGTAAACTATGGCTTCGACTTTAAAGAGCAAAAATCAACCTATTTTGCAGGTTATGATGATAAGTTATTTTATACTTTACATTGGGGGAAAGGATTAGCTACTGATTCAGGTATTTATTCTGTTTATGATCATGGCACTTTAGATTACTCCTTGGCGGTCCATGAGATGACTCATACGTTGTTTTATACCAATATTGGAGGATCATCGTCTTTTCTAGGTGAAGGGGTTGCGATGTATGCCGAAGCAGCTTGTGGTGATAAAAACAAGAACCACAAAAATGCTATTAAGATGATTAATAATAAGGAGTTTAATTCTCTTGATGAATTATTAAATATCGATATTGGCAGCGATTCTAAAACTGCGATTGGATATACCGTGTCTGGCTCGTTTGTTGGCTTTTTAATCGAGAAATATGGTTCGCAAAAATTTCTTAAATTATGGACTTCATATCATAATTTTGAGTCTGTATATGGGCAAAAACTTAGCGCCTTAGAGTCAGAATGGAGAGATTTTTTGTCGAAGGTCACTAATTAATTTAGTAATTAATCTGTCTTTAATTTGAAGATTTCTGAAATGTGTTGAAAGCCTCTTTTTTGAAAGAAACTATGTGCATCATGGTTGTTCTTTCCAGATTCTAAATATATGTCAGAAATTTCATGTTTTTTAAACCAAGAAAGCGCTTCATGCATTAATAAGTTTCCAATTCCAAGAGAACGGTATTGTTCTCTGACTAAAAGATCACATAGCATTCCATAAGGGGAAGAACCATCTTCATCGATCTCCACAACACAAAATCCTGCGATTAGATTTTGATCTTCTGATTTTGATTCTGCCTTAAATACAGCAGCAAAGGATGGATTTTCAAGTTTAGATGAGATGTATTGTAGCCACATCTCTTTTCCATTTTCTGCTGGAAAAGTACAAATATCTCCATTAGAATTAATCTTAGCGACCCCAACGCCCATTTGAACCTCTCCATGTGAAATGTATTCATGATTCGCATTAATGTGACTCCAGAAAATATCTGCTAATATTGGAATATCTTGTTTTGTAGCTATACTTATTTCAATCTCTTTCATGGTAATTAGTTTTTAAACATCTCTTTTTTCGGTAGAAACTTAATTATTCAAATATTTCATGAGTCTAGAATGTATACTTTTGAAACTATTCACTACGACTAGCATTAATGCAAAACTAGTTATTGCGGCAACAATCCATACGAGCACTGCTGCCAATGTTCCGCTCTCAATACCAAAATAGGTAAGAAACGGCATTTCTGAGTTTTGAAAGAATAATTCGAAAGTAGATGCTACTGATATGATTGCCAAGACTATGTTTAACAAGAAATCAGACTTCATAGATTTGTAATCACTCAAATTATGTAAACTACTATCAACAACTTCCATCATTTCGTGAAGTCTTTCAGTATCTTTTTCTAATTCCAGTCTATCTGTTGTTCTGTCGAACATTACCTTATGAGAAGTAAACTTGGAATATTTCACTACATCAAGTTGAAGCTCCATTCTAGATAGCCTCATACTCAATTCCGCATTATGCGCAATTAAGTCATGCGAAGATGAGTGTTCTACTTCTAATGTTGCATCTATTAATTGATCATTTGCATACGCTATAACATATTTTTTAGCCAATACCATCTCCAAGATTAGAAGGTATTCAGGCCAAGATACATGATATTTACTTCGCTCTTGTAGATGTTCTTCCCAATCAACAGGAGAGTCTTGACCACCTCGTCTTCCATATGTTCCAATTACTACACAGATGTTATTATTTACTAGTACTAAATCATCGGTATCGATTGCAATATTGTTTCCGCAAACTTCAGTGTATGCTTCTGGGTCGCGGTATAACCATTCTCCAGGATATAATGTCATTAATCCAATTAATTCTGGTTTGTGATAATCTCTGATATGGTTAACAATTTCTGCTTCGGTCAACCTATCTGTATTTTCATTTGAAAATAAGTCGTAGTTGAAATCTTCGTTTTCGATAGGATGCATTAAGTTTTCCCAAATATCAACCATTGCATAGTGAAAGTCGTCTCGAGACTCTTCTGCATATTTAATCTTTAGCTTTTTGTAGAGTAATTTATCCTTAGTTTTGACATTTGATTTGAAGATAGAGCACTCTTCTCGAATAAATTTTTTATATCTATTACTGATTGCATCGAAAACTCTTCCTGCTCCATCTAGAACCTCTTCTCCATTTGTTTGATCGAGCAGTTTTCCATCATTACTCAACATTAAATTATTTACTACAAAACCATTTACTTCATGGTTTATGTCTGTCTGATCTTGTCCTTTATTTTTGCTCCAATGTTCTGCACTGAGGTGGGTAGAGAGTAGACCTATTATGTGATCTGTAGAGGCTGGTTCACTCATTAAGCAAGCATTTCCATCAAATAGAAAGCGATAAGAGATTGAAACAGTATGTTCAAAAAATAGAGACATTTCAATTTGTACCCTCCCAGAAAACTCTAATGGATAAGGATCATCTAATGGAAGTTTAAAATCAAATCCCATTAAGTCGTAGCGTATAATATTCTTTTTTTGATTTTGACTTAGGTTAAAGATTAAATTATCAATTCCGTTGTCTTTTGGGGTGATAAATCCTGAGTTTATAGTTTTTGATGATGGTACAAATTCTCGACAATGGTCGAGAGAGAAAATTTGTAAAAAAACAATGGAAAAACCTGGATACTTCAAGCCATGACCATCTTTGCCACAACAATAATGGAAGTCAGCTTCATTCATATATTTAAGTAATTTAGTTTTTCAAAAATTCTAGCTTTATGCTAGTAGTTCGGTCAGTCCTTTGGCATCTAGTATCGTAATCTCTTTTCTTTCAGTTAATATCAACCCATCTTTCTCCATTTCAGCTAACGACCGTGCAAGAGATGGTCGTGTTACTCCAAAAAATTTTGCTAGCTCAGTTTGGTTTTTGTCTAACGTAAATCTTTTTGTTGAAGGATTATCCCTTCTTGCGATATTAAATTGCTCAAGTATATAGTGGGCAAGTTTTCCCTTGATTGTTTTTATGGTTAAAACTTGTAATTTGCCAGAAAGAAATTGTGTTATGTTGGCGTTGTAGGTAATGTATCGGTGTAAGAATGATGGATATTTGCTAAATAGACGCATAACCTCATCTTTGGATATCATGATTACTACTGAGTCTTCTGTTGCAGTAACATCTACTGGAAAAGTGTTGTTTTCTGCAAAAAGAAAGGCAGATGCTAATGGTCGCACTGCATTTATTTTTTCGATAGTTAGTAGACCGCCAGTCTCAGTAATCATCTCTGTCTTCACCGACCCTTTTACTAATAAATAAAGATGTTTACATGCGTCGCCTTGACGAGCAATTAAGTCACCTTTTTTATATTCTTTTAGTTTGTAAATCAGCTCTTTAAATAACTCTTCTTGCTGTTTTGGCGTAATGTCTTCCCACATAGGACATTGAGACAAATCAAGCTTCATTTCCATATATCTACTCTTTGTAACAAATTTAGAAAAATATTTCTCGAGTGTAACAAATATTACACTTTTCTGTTGTATGTACATATACTTTTGCATCGTAAAACGAAAACAAACCAAATAAAACCTAATATTATGAGCAACATGTTCTGTTATCAGTGTCAGGAAACCGCAAAAAATAGCGGATGTACAATAAGCGGAGTTTGTGGTAAAACTCCAGATGTAGCCAATCTTCAAGACTTGCTAATGTTTCTTTGTAAAGGCATCTCCCACTATACTGTATTTTTAAGAGAGAAGGGAGTTGAGGTTCCAGAGGCAAATAAGTTCATTACAGATAGTCTCTTTATGACTATTACAAATGCAAACTTCCATAAAGCAAGATTTGAAAAGAGAATTAAAGAGGCGCTCTTGTTGAGAGATATCGTTAGACAAATGTATATTTCAAAAGGTGGGGATGTTGCAGCAATTAAGTATGAAGGTGCATTTTGGGCATCTGACGACATAACTGTTATGGAGGAGAAAGCAAAGCACGTTGGTGTTTTAGCTACTGATAACGAAGATGTAAGATCTTTGAGAGAGCTTGCAATTTATGGTTTAAAGGGAATGGCAGCTTATGCTGAGCATGCTTACAACCTTGGTCATGAGGATCTATCGATTTATGCTTTTATGCAATCGGCATTAGTTAAAACAACTGATGACTCATTGACAGCAGATGAGCTGACCGCTCTTGTTATGGAGACTGGATCGAATGGTGTAAAGGTAATGGCTCTATTAGACAAAGCGAATACGACTGCTTATGGTAACCCTGAGATAACAAAAGTTAACATCGGTGTTAGAAACAATCCTGGTATTCTAATCAGTGGTCACGATTTGAAGGATATGGAAGAGCTTCTCAAGCAGACCGATGGAACAGGTGTTGATGTCTATACACATAGCGAAATGTTACCTGCAAACTACTATCCAGCTTTCAAAAAATACTCTCATTTTGTAGGAAACTACGGAAGTTCTTGGTGGAGACAAATTTTCGATTTTGAGACCTTCAACGGACCAATTTTGTTTACAACAAACTGTATTGTACCGCCAAGAAACAATTCTACATACAAAGATAGAGTTTACACAACTGGAGCATCAGGTTTTGACGGATTTAAGCATATTGAGGATAGAAAAGATGGCAAACCAAAAGATTTTTCAGCGATTATAGAGCATGCAAAAAAATGTGCAGCTCCAACTGAAATAGAGACAGGTGAAATCATTGGTGGATTTGCTCATGCTCAGGTTTTTGCTCTTGCAGACAAGATTATCGATGCAGTAAAATCTGGAGCAATTAGAAAATTCTTTGTAATGGCTGGTTGCGATGGTAGAATGAAAGATAGAAACTACTACACAGAATTTGCAGAGAAACTACCAAAAGACACAGTGATCCTTACAGCTGGTTGTGCAAAATATCGTTACAACAAACTACCACTTGGCGATATTGGAGGAATTCCAAGAGTGTTAGACGCTGGTCAATGTAATGACTCTTACTCTCTAGCAGTTGTTGCTCTAAAACTAAAAGAGATATTTAATGCAAATGATATTAACGATCTTCCAATTGCTTACAACATTGCATGGTATGAACAAAAGGCAGTTATTGTACTATTAGCTCTCCTTTCACTTGGAGTTAAGAATATCCACTTAGGCCCAACATTGCCAGCCTTTTTATCACCAAATGTAGCGAATGTTCTTGTGAATAACTTTGGAATAGCTGGAATTGGAACAGTTGATGAAGATATGAAATTGTTCTTAAGCTAACCCTTCATATATATTGTTGTTGAGGCGGGGTTTTCTGTGTAACTTTGTAGTTCACGAAAATCCTGCCTCTATGTTAGAAACTTTAAATACGCCAAAAAAAGATTACTATAGTCCAAGCCATACGGCAGAACATATTCTAAATCAGACAATGATTAGAATGTTCGGCACAAACCGTTCAGTTAGTAATCATATAGAGAAAAAGAAATCAAAGTGCGATTATCTAATAGATCGCGATTTGTCTAAAGCAGAACTTGAGGCTCTTGAGAATGATGTTAATATCATTATTTCTCAAAGACTTGATGTTACTGAAAGTTTTGTAAAACGTGACGAAACAACATTAGATCTCTCAAAACTTCCACAAGAAGCTGGTGATTTAGTTAGAGTTATCTCTGTTGGGGATTATGACCATTGCCCTTGTATTGGAGAGCACGTAGAAAACACATCTGAGATAGGGACATTTAAAATCATCTCCAGCGAGTATAATTCACAGAGCCAAATCTTGAGAATACGTTGGAAATTGTCATTTTTTTACTCCGAGTAAAATAGTTACCTTTGCGCACATTTTAATATTATGAGCGAAAATAATCTTGTTTCGAAGCTTTCGGGGCTTCGCGAAAAATTTGAAAATATTTCTACACAGATATCAGATCCGGCAGTGATGTCCGATATGAAAAAGTATGTCTCTTTGAATAAAGAGTACAGAGAGTTGGAACCAATTGTAGAGGCCGGAGATAAATATCGTAAATTGATTGAAGATCTTGAAGCTGCTAAGGATATTCTTCAGAATGAAAAAGATGAAGAGTTGAGAGAGATGGCTAAAGATGAGGTTTTTACTATTGAGCAGCAGCTTCCTACGCTTGAAGAGGAGATAAAACTTCTTCTAATTCCTGCTGATCCTCAAGACTCTAAGAATGCAATTGTTGAGATTCGCGCAGGTGCGGGTGGAGACGAAGCTTCAATCTTTGCGGGTGACCTTTTTAGAATGTATGCAAAATATGCGGAGAAGAGAGGTTGGAAGTTGGAGATTAATAGTCAGTCGGAGGGAACCTCTGGCGGATTTAAAGAGTTGATTTGCAAGGTGTCGGGAAATGGAGTCTACGGCGTTCTTAAATATGAATCAGGTGTACATCGTGTTCAACGTGTGCCTCAAACCGAGACACAAGGTCGTGTTCACACCTCTGCAGCCTCGATAGCTGTTCTACCAGAAGCTGATGAATTCGACATTGAGTTGAATATGAATGATATCAGAAAAGATACCTTCTGCTCTTCAGGTCCAGGTGGTCAATCTGTAAATACAACATATTCAGCTATTCGTCTGACCCACATACCTTCGGGAATCGTAGTTCAGTGTCAGGATGAGAAGTCTCAATTGAAAAACTACGATAAGGCTCTGGATGAGTTGAGAACTCGTTTGTATAACATGGAGTACGAAAAGTATTTGAATGAAATCTCAGCAAAAAGAAAGACTATGGTCTCTACAGGCGATAGATCTGCTAAGATTAGAACATATAACTATCCACAATCTCGCGTAACTGACCATAGAATAAATTATACAATGTATAACCTTCCAGTATTTATGGATGGAAACATTCAAGAGGTTCTAGATTTATTGCAGATTGCAGAAAACGCAGAGAGACTTAAAGACTCAGAAAATTAATCATATGACTTACAATAACCTTTTTGAATCTATAAAGAAGAAGAGAAGTTTTCTTTGTGTAGGATTAGATTCCGATCCTGTTCTGTTTCCAGAGCATTTAAAGAGTCTTCCAAATTCAATTTTTGAGTTCAATAAGGCAATTGTTGATGCTACATATGAATATACTGTTGCATATAAACCGAATCTTGCTTTTTATGAAGCTGAGGGTTTGTCTGGTTGGCAACAACTTCAGATGACTGTTGATTACATCCGTGCAAAAGATCCAGAAATCATGATAATTGCAGATGCAAAGCGTGGTGATATTGGCAATACTGCTCAAAGGTATGCAAAAGCATTTTTTGATGTGATGGGAGTGGATGCAGTTACTCTTGCCCCTTATATGGGTAAAGATTCAATTGCTCCGTTTTTAGACTATCAGGGGAAATGGTCGATTATATTAGCCCTAACATCAAATCCTTCTGCAGATGATTTTGAGATGATTAAAGCAGAAGGCGAAGGAGAGCCTCTATTTGAAACGGTTATCAAAAAGTCAATCTCTTGGGGATCTGTCGATAATACTATGTTTGTCGTTGGTGCGACTAGACCAGAAAAATTAGCTGAAATAAGGTCATATTGCCCTGATCACTTCTTTTTAGTTCCAGGTGTTGGAGCGCAAGGCGGAACAACCGAAGATGTTGCTAAATACGGAATGAATTCGAAATGCGGCCTTTTAGTAAATATGTCGAGAGGGATAATTTTTGCAGACAGGAGTGAAAACTTTGCAAAAGTAGCTCATGAAAAGGCAAAAGAGGCGGCTGAAGAGATGTCAAAAATCTTAGAAAAAATATTGTAACACCAAATCAGTGTTTTATAATGCTCTTTTTGTTATATTAGTTGCCTAAAACTGATATGATGAAAAGAGTTTTACTTTTATGGTTATCGTTTTTCATTGCCTTTTCTTTATATGCCGAAGGCGATGGAAAATATCTGAAAGTCCTGTTCACCAACGATGTTCATGCGAATATTAAAGGGGTTAAGGTAGATGATATTAATCGGGGTGGATTTGCTCAACTCTCTAATCTTATTTTGTCTGAAAGAAAAATTTCGGGTAGTGGACCTGTCTTAACTGTTGACGCAGGAGATATGTCTATGGGTTCATTCTCTCAATCTTTATTTCGTTCACATGCTCCCGAGCTTGTTGGATTCTCTTTGATGAGATACGATGCAATAACTTTAGGAAATCATGATTTTGACTTTGGAACTGATGCATTAGCATTGATGTTAGAATCTGCTGTAAAGAAGACGGCTCAGTTGGGAATAGAGCTTCCTGCAATCCTTCTTGCAAACCTGGATGTTAAAAGTGATAAACGTCTTTCAAAAGCTTTCGAAACTGTAAAGGTTAGGCCTTGGACTTTGGTCCAAAAAGGTGGACTTAAAATAGCAATTATAGGTGTTATGGGAGAGAGTGCTTATCATGATGCTCCTGATGCTGCAAAACTGAATTTTATTGATCCAGCAAAAGCTATCAAGAGATTACTTCCAGAAATTAGGTCTGCAAATCCTGATTATTTGATCGTATTATCGCATGGAGGTACAATTTCTAAAAATGGTTCTTCTCCTGACGAAATCCTTGCTGGAAAAGTTCCTGAGATTGATTTGATTGTAAGTGGTCATGACCATGATGAAATATATACTCCAATTAGTATAGGCTCTACATTAATTGTCTCGTCGGGGTGGCAAGGTCGTAATCTTGGTGTAATAACATTATTAAATCATTCATTAAACGATTATAGATTAGTACCAGTATATACCGATTCTGAAGCTGATACTGTGTTGTTGGATTATTCATCAAAAGTATCTTCAATGACGGATTCTGTTTTGATCTCAACTATGAATCTAAAAGCAAATGACTCTATTGTAAATCTATTAACAGATATCAAAGCAGAACCAGACTCTGCTAAACTCTTAGTTTCAAAGCTTGGTTTTTTAGTGGCAGACTCTTACTGTGCTAGTGTGAGAAAAAATATGAAAGAGCTTTTAAATGAGCCGATTGTCGGAATTGCTCCTGCTGGAACGCTGAGATTTGATTTAAATAGCGGCTTGGTTCGTAATGAAGATGTCTTTAGAGTATTGTCGCTAGGAGAGGGGGATGATTACTCTCCAGGTCATCCGTTATTAGTTGCTTATTTATATGGTAGAGAGTTAAAAGACTTGTGCGAGTTGAATGCTAGTGTTGCCTCTTCAATGCCAGATGCGAGGTTGTGGTTCTCAGGCATGAAGTACACTTATTCAAATTATAGACTTCCATTTACAAGAGTTTTAAAGGTTGAAATTGCCGATGCCTCTGGAATCTATCAACCATTAGACCCCGACCGACTATACCCAGTAGTTGCTGGTATGTACTCTGTGAAGATGTTAGGTTTGTTAAAGAGGTCTTCGTTTGGTCTACTTTCGGCAACTCCAAAGGATGCTAATGGCGCGCCTATTTCTAACCTTAAAAGTATGGTTTTAAAAGATCAAAATGGGCGTGATGTTAAAGAGTGGATTGCGTTAGCATCGTTTTTAAAAAGTGACTATTTAAAATACTCTTCAGATCCAAATCTAGAGGTATTATTAGATTCTCGAATAAAAAAAGAGGCTGACTTTTCAGTAGCCTCAATGTTTGTATATCCTAACAAGCTAATGGTAACAATCTATTTTGTTTTGCTTGTTTTATTAGTTATTCTCTTTTATAAAGTTAGGCAGGTAATTTGGCGATTATAGTATCGGTACCTGTTACTTTTTGCCCTCTTGTTACTTGGATTCTAGAGTCAAGTGGTAAGAACAGGTCTATTCTTGAACCAAATTTAATAAATCCAACTTGGCTGCATTGAGAAGCTTGTTCTCCCTCTTTAGCATAACATACTATACGTCTTGCAATTAATCCAGCAATCTGCCTAAAGAGCACTTTGTGTTCTCCGTTGTTTACAACAATCGATGTCCTTTCATTCTTCTCTGATGACTTTGGATGCATGGCAACCAAGTATTTACCAGGATGATATTTGTAATATTCGATTACTCCTGATATTGGGAACCAGTTTACATGAACATTAAATACAGACATGAAAATCGAAACTTGCATGCAATTTGTCTTAAGATATTCTCCTTCGTAAACCTCTTTAACGATGACAATTGTGCCATCTGCAGGGGCAATTACCGCTCCGTCTTCAATTCTTGGAGTTCTTGCTGGTACTCTAAAGAAGCAGCAAACAAATAGAAATGCAGACAAGCATGCAGCAAGTGTAATATACCCAGCTGTATTGAAACCAGTGAAATACAAAACTACGACTGCAATTAATGTGAAAATTACGAAGCTGTTGAAAATGATTCCTCTTCCCTCTTTGTGTAAATGCATTGTGTTTTTTTAAATTAGTGCAAATAGTTTTAAATATGCCAAAGCTACCGGAAACGATAATAGGGCCCCGTCGAATCTATCTAGCAGTCCTCCGTGCCCCGGCATGATGTTGCCGGAATCTTTGACGCCAAAGTTACGCTTAAATTGAGATTCGACCAAATCGCCCAGCACTCCAAGTATGTTAATGATAAGAGAAATTGCAATAATATGTATGAGTGAAATTGATGTAAAATCAAGATAATAAATAATATACCCAGCTAACAAAGTGCTTGTAATGCCTCCCCAAAAGCCAGCCCAAGATTTTTTTGGAGAGATTGATGGAAATAGTTTTTTACCATATTTTTGCCCAATTGTCATTCCAAATACGTATGCTCCAACATCGGAAGACCAAAGAAGGATAAACATTGCAAGTAGTAACTTTGGTTCAAATGTGTTGCTATTGTCAAATACGACGAAGTTCATTAGTGCAAATGGTAGTGCTACATATAGAATCGCCGAATAATGAAATCCTGTTGAAGTGTATGCAGATTTAATCTCTTTATTGTATAAAAAAGAGGCTCCCATTGCTGCTGCAGGGATTAATGAAGCAAAGAGTATCCCTGAATCGAATCCATATCCTTTAAATAGAAAAATTGAAGAAAATAGGGTTACTCCAGTAAGTATAGAAAGGATAGATGGGATATTTAAGAATTTTCCAGTACTAATGGTAAGAAATTCGGACATCATAACCACAATACAGAAAACCATTAAAAGCGCAAATATGACAGGATTCCATAAAAGGCCTCCTGTCATAATCGCTAAGAATACAAGTCCGCTCAGACTTCTTTTAATCGTGTTGTTCATCCTGAGTCTGAATCTCTTTATTTTTAGATTCGTTAACAACCTCTTCTCCTTTACCTACTCTTTTCCCAAAGATGTTTTCCATATCTTCAGAGAATATTACCTCTTTTTCTAGTAAAAGTTCGGCAAGTTTAACAAATCCCTCTTTATTTTCTGTAAGAACTTTTTTGGCAACTTCATAAGCCTCGTCTATAAGTTTGCGAGCCTCTTTGTCAATTAGTTCCGCTGTTTTGTCGCTATAAGGTTTACTTAATGAGTATCCTGCCGAATCAGAAGAGTCGTAGAATGAAACATTACCAACCTCTTTACTCATTCCCAAGTATGCTACCATTGCATAAGCTTGTTTTGTGATTTTCTCAAGATCGCTCAGAGCTCCAGTGGAGATCTTGCCATTAATAATCTCTTCGGCAACTCTTCCTCCAAGTGTAGCAGCCATCTCTTCCATCATTTGCTCAGTAGTTGTAATCTGTCTCTCTTCAGGAAGATACCAAGCTGCGCCTAATGATCTACCTCTTGGGATGATTGTCACTTTAAGCAGCGGATTTGCATTTGGAAGCATCCAGCTTACTGTTGCGTGTCCTGCTTCGTGGTAAGCTATGGTCTTCTTCTCGTTGATAGAGATGATTTTACTCTTTCTCTCTAATCCTCCGATTATTCTATCTACAGCATCCAGGAAGTCTTGCTTATCAATCACTTGTTTGTTTTTGCGTGCTGCAATTAGTGCTGCTTCGTTACAAACATTTGCAATGTCTGCTCCTGAGAATCCAGGTGTCTGTTTTGCAAGGAATTCAATATTAAATCCCTCTACAAGTTTTAAATTCTTTAAATGAACTCCAAAGATTTCTACGCGCTCTTTCAGCTCTGGCAGGTCTACATGAATCTGTCTGTCGAATCTACCAGCTCTCATTAGGGCTTTATCTAAGATGTCAGCTCTGTTAGTGGCAGCAAGGATAATTACTCCTGAATTTGATCCAAATCCATCCATCTCGGTAAGAAGCTGGTTTAGAGTGTTTTCTCTTTCGTCGTTAGAAGAGAAACCTGCGTTTTTACTTCTCGCTCTACCTACTGCGTCTATCTCATCAATGAATACGATACATGGAGCCTTCTCTTTTGCCTGACGGAATAGGTCTCTCACTCTTGAAGCTCCAACACCAACAAACATCTCAACAAAGTCAGAACCTGAAATAGAGAAGAATGGTACATCTGCCTCGCCTGCAACGGCTTTTGCTAGAAGCGTTTTACCTGTACCTGGAGGGCCTACTAGTAGTGCTCCTTTTGGTATTTTTCCCCCTAGATTTGTGTATTTTTTTGGATTTTTCAGAAAATCAACGATTTCCATTACCTCCACTTTAGCCTCTTCTAATCCTGCTACATCTTTAAAGGTCACTTTGGTATTATTGTCCTTATCGAAAAGCTTGGCTTGTGACTTACCAACAGAGAAGATTCCTCCACCGCCTTGTCCACCTCCCATGCCTTTTTGCATTCTTCTAAACATGAAGAACCATAACGCAATTAATAGCAAAGGAAATAATAACCAATCTACTATTCTTCCAAGATAGTTAGTTCTCTCTTCTGTCTCTACAGCGAATCTTTTGTTGATTGGGAGTTGATTTCTTGCGATATCAAATTGCTCCTCGGAATTGAAATTGGCTGAAACGATAAAGTAAAATTGTGGGCTGACTTTTGGTGTCTTCCCTCCAAATTTGTTTTTGTATTTTACGATACTGTCCTTTTTAATGTAAACCTCCGCTCTGTTGAGATTCGTCACGAACACTATCTTCTCAACATCACCATTAGTTATCATCTTCTCTTTAACCTCTATCCATTCGGTTTTAACAGGTTCGCCACCATCATAAGTAAACCACATGAATGCAATACCACCCAAAAGGATGACATAAATCCACATTACATTAAACAAGGGTTTAAAGATGTTCTTCTTATTATTCGGTTTATTGTTGTTTGCTGGTTCTTCCATATTAAGTATTTAGTCTTGGTAAGTTGTTTTTTCGGCATCAGCCCATAAATCTTCCAATCTGTAGAATTGTCTGTATTCAGTTTGGAAAACATGAACTACAATATTGCCGTAATCTATTATAATCCAAAATGCATTCTCTTTTCCTTGCATTCTGATTACTTTTCTGTTGCACTCTTTATACATCATCTCCTCAACATTGTCGGCAATAGCCATTACTTGAGGTCTAGAATCGGCATGGCAGATTACAAAATAGTCGCAAATTGCAGTACCAATTTTTGAAAGGTCTAGAGAGCAAACTCCTTGTGCCTTTTTGTCTAGCATTGCATCAGTAATGCATTTGATATCTTTTTTATCTTCCGCCTCTTTTTCAGAAGCTGAGTTTGCTACTTGCTTCTCTAAAGTGATCGCTGTTTTTTCTAAAGTTATCTCTTGTGTCTCTGATTCTACTGCTTTTGATTTTTTTACAGGAGCTTTTCTTGTCTTTTTCTCCTTTATTTCCGAAACAGTCTCAACTGTCTCTTTTTTTGTTGTTTTCTTAATTGGCACTTCTGTCAGTTTTTAGTTATATTTTTATATGTTGCAAATTTACTGCAATTTTGTTGCCAATAAAAATAAATATAGATGGCACATGTCATAAATTGGTTTGATACGATTGATTCTACAAATAATGAGGCTCTTAGGCAGGTTGAAGCAGCACCTGACATGTCTGTTTTTGCTGCAAAATTTCAGACAAATGGTCGTGGACAAAAGGGAAATTCTTGGGAAAGTGCTGCTGGTAAGAATTTAACTTTTTCTATTCTACTTAAGCCTACTTTTATACCTATTGAAAGACAATTCCTTATATCTCAAATGGTTGCACTTGGAATTTTAGACTATTTGTCTAAAAATGGGATCTCTGCTAAAATCAAGTGGCCGAATGATATTTATGTTGAAAATAATAAAATTTGTGGAATTTTAATCGAACATCATATTTGTGGTGCCAATTTGTCAGCATCAATTATTGGAATTGGTTTAAATGTAAACCAAAAGGTCTTTCATTCTGATGCACCTAATCCTTACTCGATGTATGTTGCTGATGGTCTTGAGCGCAATTTGGAGGTAGAATTAGAGTCGTTGGTCGGCCATATTTTTGAATTCTACACAAAATTGAAATCTGAATCTTGCTTTGCTCATGAAATGGAAAAAAACTATCATGAAAATCTATATCGTCTCAATGAGTTTCACGAGTATGAGATGGCAAATGAGCAGAGACGAATAAAAGCTAAGATTATTGGTGTTAATCAATATGCTTGTCTATTACTTGAGACGGAGGATGGTGAAGTAAATAACTATGCCTTTAAAGAGATTAAGTATATTCTTTAGGGTTTTTCTCAATCTTCTAGTGCATACGGAATGTACTATAAGATTGTTGGTTATGAATAGATTTCGAGTTATATTTGAATACGAAAAATTGTATACTTCCGATTTATCTCCTATTGTATACTTAAAAAACAATAAAAATATACTCCATGCGTATTATCGCTTATCTATTAATAATTCTAAGTTTATCATCATGTGATTACGTTAGAATGGCTAGAATTGCCTATAGATTTCATGTACCTATAGACAAGAATACAAATAAAAAATTTAATACTTCTCAAAAAAATCCTACATACTCTGTTATGGAGTTTAATGAAACTTCTAGGTTATACTATCTATGTAAAATATGGGGATTTGCTAAATATTACCACAATAACAATTCTGATATTGCAGTTAAAGTTGATTCTATTTTACTTGCTTATATGCCTAAAGTAATAAAAACACAAGATAAAAGTCAATATAATGATTTACTAATCAATCTAATTAATTCTATACAATACGCTCCTTTGACAAAGAAAAATGTATTAGACATAGATGCTTATACGCTGATCGATAATAGCTGGATGGAAGATAGCTTGTGTTTGGATGAAAATGTTAGCGAACGGCTTAAAGAAATATTTTCAAAGTATAATGGCTGGAACAAATCAAAGTCCTCAAGTTTTGTTTATAATCATGAAAATACTGGAGCTGTTAAGCAATATCATGAAATTAAATACGACTCATTTAGCGATGAAAATATTAGACTCTTAGGACTCTTCAGATACTGGAACATGATCAATTACTTCTATCCACTTAAAAATTATATGGATGAAAGTTGGGATAAGGCATTATATGAATCCATACCTCTATTCAAACAATCGCATACAAAGGAGGATTATCATAAGGCAATATACCAATTAACCAATAGGCTTTGTGACTCCCATACTTCTTTACCGGCAACTGTAGACAATGTAATATTTGGCAAGTACCGACCTCTGTTTAGAATGATAAACATCAATGATACGTTGATTATTAACGAAATTAGAGATAAAAATTCGAATAATAATCAGTTTCGGATTGGTGATGTAATTTTAGAGGTTGATGGTCAAAAAGCTTCTTATTTATATGACAGTTTACAAGCATATGTGTGTGGTAGTACAAAATGGTCAAATGTGAGGTTTTTATGTAATGCAGTTCTATCCAGAAGGGATTCGCTCACTAACTTTACTATTCTGAGGAATGGAGACACTCTTCATGTCGTTTCTCTAAATAAGACAGCATGGGAGTTAAATCAAGATAAACAAAAAAGGATAAAGCAAGGTATAAAGAGACAACTCTATAAATGGGTTAATGATAGTGTAGCATATATTAACTTAGAGTCTGCAACCTTCAGTAATTTCTCACGAAATTATAGACCTATCAAGCACGCTAAAACTATTATTTTTGATTTGAGGTGCTATCCAGACGTTTTACTGTTTGAAAAAATAGCCGATTACTTTATCCCCGAAAATTCTACGTTTGCTATTACTACTTATGCAGACACAGATTATCCTGGATTATTAAGATATAGTCGTTCGTCAAATTATGTCGGAAATAAAAAATACTTTAAAGGACAAATTATTGTTCTTGTTAATGAACAGACTGAAAGTTTTTCGGAATATTTGACCATGTTATTTCAAGCAAATCCTAATACAATTACTGTCGGTCGCTCAACTTCCGGTTCAGATGGAGACGTATCTATTCTAAGTTTTCCTGGAGGGATCAAAACAATTTATTCAGGTATTGGAATCTATTATCCTGATATGGTCCCAACACAACGCCGCGGAGTGAAAATAGATTATATAGTTGAACCAACAATTCCAAGTGTTATAAATGAGGTAGATCTAATCATGGAAAAAGCAATCCAATTAGCTAATAAAAAATTATGAAGCAGAAATTATAAAGGGCAACTAAAATCTATTTTAGTCACCCTTTATTAAGTATTAATTTTAAATTACTGTCAGTTATTATTATTGTCAGTATTTAAATATGGTACTAGACTGTGAGGTCTTTAAGTTGTTTGATTGCCTCTTTTGGGTTTTGAGCTGAGAAGACAGTGTTTCCTGCTACTAGAATGTTTGCTCCAACTTTAACTAGCTGTCTTGCATTCTCTTGGTTTACACCTCCATCTACCTCAATAAGACAATTAGGAGATTTTTGCAGAATAAGATCTTTAAGTGTCTCAACTTTTGAAATTGTATTTTCGATAAATGACTGTCCTCCGAATCCTGGGTTAACAGACATCAAGAGTACAAAATCAGCATCTTGAATTATATCGGAGAGAAGATGGACTGGAGTGTGAGGGTTTAACGCAACTCCTGCTTTCATCCCAAGATTTTTAATTCTCTGAAGCGATCTATGAAGGTGAGTGCACGCCTCGTAGTGAACGCTTAGATATTCCACACCAACCTCTTTGAAATTATCGAAATATCTGTCTGGATCTACAATCATAAGGTGGGCATCCATTGGCTTTTTCGCTAACTTGGAAATGGCCTTTATTACTGGAAATCCGTATGAGATATTTGGGACAAAAAGACCATCCATGATGTCGAGATGAAAAAGATCAGCCTCGCTCTCATTGACCATCTTGATATCGTCGCCAAGATTTGCAAAGTTGGCAGACAACATTGAGGGTGCTATCAAAAGTGACATTATTTTACTCTTTTAAGGATATCAATAAGTAGCTTCCAAAACTTATCTACAGTCGAGATTTCAAGTCTTTCTCCCGGAGCGTGAACACCTCTTAGTGTAGGTCCAAATGAGATCATATCAAGATCTGGATATGTGTCTAGAAACAGACCACACTCAAGACCAGCATGAATTGCTCTAACAACAGGTTCTGTTCCGAAAAGCTCTTTATATGATTCTCTTCCAACTATCAGAAGTTTTGAATTCAGATTTGGTTTCCATCCAGGATATTGAGATTCATGAGTTACTTTTGCTCCAGCTAAACGGAAGAGAGCCTCCATTCTGTTTGCAGAGTTGAATCTAGCACTGTTTAGAGAGCTCCTTTGGCTTGTACAGACGGTTATCACGCACTTATCCTCATCCATTTTAATTGATGCAAGATTAGTAGACGTTTCAACAAAGTTTTCAATATCTTGACTCATAGCTAGAACACCATGGAGAGATGCATTGAGTGCCAAAATAAGTTTGTCAGCAACACTCTTTTCAATGCAATTACCATTAAAATCAGCACCCTCAATAGATCCACCTAAGTTTGGTTCGCTTACAGAGTATTCAGCCTTCATGTCGATTAGAAGTTCAGAAAACATATGAGTAGCCTCTGCCTTTTTACCAGAAGGGATTGCAATTATTGCAACTGCCTCTCTAGCGATTGCATTTCTTTTATTTCC
>JACCEE012736033.1_pt1 | contig 29295 bp, 32 predicted proteins | sample 7449931 | NCBI WGS metagenome assembly JACCEE01 (sample SAMN15323457, study PRJNA562643) | freshwater metagenome | isolation source: river surface water | place: USA:Blue River Watershed | collected 2017-08-19 | reverse complement strand
CGATACCAATACAAAAAGAGTTGTGGCGGCCTCTAAAAGAAATAACATCGATTTTATTGTTAAGGATGAAACATCAGAGGCACAAATTCGTTCGGCTTTAAGACAGTTTTTTATTTCGAGAATAACTTTTTAGAAGATGCTCTGAGCAAAGGAAGAACAAAAACCTTTACGAGAAAACTAAAATTTGTCATCAATCACGTTTTTAATTGGGGAATAGAAAATAGAGTTATTCGTAATGCTTTAGTTAGTCCTGTTACAGGAATCAAAATTGACTGCAAGGTTGAAAAAGTTCCTGAGATACTAACTTTGACAGAAATACGAACTCTACTTTTTGAAGCCAAGTCGAGAAATCACCCTTGGTATTCAACATGGGCCTTAGCACTCCTCACAGGAATGAGAGCAGGCGAGCTTTATTCATTAGAATGGAATGATATTGATTTTGAAAATAACATCATTCGAGTGAGTAAGTCTTATGACAAGCGACTTAACTTATTTAAGTCAACAAAGGCCGGTTATTGGCGTTCTGTTCCTATTTCTTCTGAGTTAAACAACATTCTTGTTCAACTTAAAAGTGAAACGGGGAACTCTCAATGGGTTCTTCCACGGCACTCAGCATGGCAGGGTTGGTGGCAATCAAAAGTCCTTAAAACATTTTTAAAAGAAATCGGTTTGCCTCCTGTGAAGTTTCATACTCTGCGTGCCTGCTTTGCGACTCAGCTTTTGGGCGATGGCGTAGAGATGGCCAAGGTGATGAAGATTGGCGGCTGGCGTGATGTGAAGACCATGCAAATCTATATGAGACTTGCTGGTATTGATGAAAAAGGCGCTACTGACAATCTCCGCTTTCTTCCTAGTGATGAAGCGGTCATGGGGCGTGTTGTTCATTTGTTTAAAGTGTAGAGATTGGTGAGGGTAGGAGTAATTCTACTCTCACAAAATCTCATTTTAACTATGTAATAATAGATAGTTACAGAAGGAGAAGGGCAATGAATGGCTTGAAACCATCCGCTAATAGCTGTAATATAGACCATAAATGGTCTATTAATGGACTATTGGAGGATTTCATGTTTAAAAAAACTTTAAATTTCAGCGATATCAAAAGTGACCCTAGTTTAGTTTCAGAAATGAGTGAAGCTGACGTTTATCAAATCTTCCATAGAGGTCATGACGTAAAGGTTATGATGACTCAGGAACACTACTTTAAATTAATGGCAAGACTCGAAAAAGCAGAAGGTGTTCTGAATAGAACATCTTTCAATCCAGAAAAGTTAATGGCCGATTTTGAAAGTAAGGTCGAACAACTAAATGGCCTTATTGGAAAAATTGAAATGAAAAATAAGAAGGCCGTTTAATGATGGAGAAGGCAGACATTATTCAATGGTCTGGATTTTCAGAGTCGAGATTTCTTGAGCGGGCCTTAGAGCGAGAAGCTTGGGGCAACTACAATGGTTTTCCAAATCTAGGAAAACGACTCATTGAAGAAGTTCAATACAAAATAAAAGAGATTTCGGAGAATCTGAATTTGTATCAGATCAGAGAAGGTGATGAGCGAGTGGTTCCTCTTGAAAGTGGTTTTATTCTTATTTACCGAAAAGAATACTACTCTACAGAAGATGGAAAAAAGCTTTGCTTACTTATCATCGATGTCAGAAAGAGCTATTAAAGACCTATGCGTTTAGTGTTCGTTGTAAGATAAAAACGCAGATAAAATGTTTTGAGTTTTTTTAATAAAGCGGTACTATAGCTTCACTACTACAAATTGTGGAAGTCCCAGATCACCTATAGATTGCTACTTTCTTCTTAAGAACGGATAAGTGAAAGAAAGCTCTCTATATTTGTTGAATCCACCATCACGAAGACTTTAAAAGCTCCCTTGCGGAGCTTTTTTTGTTTCAATAATTTCAATTCACTAGATTCACTAGAATGAGGGCTCACCGATATCTCCCTATGGGGAGACTATTGTCTCTTTTGCCACCTTTATAGTCGAAAATCTCCCAGAAGGGAGAATAAAGGTTGATTGTGGTGAAAAAGTTCATTATAATCTCCCTGAAGGGAGAAAGCCAAATGGGTGTTAAAAAAATTGATACTACTGAAGAGCTTGTCAAAATTCTGGTTGAGAGGAGAAAGGAGTTGAATATATCGCAAGGCGATTTAGCACAACTTTGTAATTTGTCAGTAAACGGGATTAGTAAATTTGAAAGCAATCATGGGGAAAGGGAAGTAAAACTCTCAACTCTTTTTAAATTAAGCAAATTTCTGGGTTTTAAAATTCAACTGGAGTTTGAAGAATGAGCAAGTTGAATGTGTTTTATGAAGAACAAAAAGTAGGTGAACTCGTTCGTGATAAAGAACTTGTTCATTCCTTTCGATATGACCCAAGTTGGTTAAAGTCACCAGAACGATTTCAATTAAGTCTGGCATTACCACTTCAAGAAGAACCTTTTGGAAATAAGTTAACCTTGTCTTTTTTTGAAAATCTTTTGCCAGAGGGTGAGGTTAGAAAAGTTCTGGGACAAGATCATCAAATAGAAAGTTCCTTTGAGTTTTTAAAAGAGTTTGGAAAAGACTGCTCTGGTGCAATTATTATTTCTCCAAGTGAAGTTTCACCATTCAATTCATCTAAAAGCGGTGTACGAAAAATTGAGATGAGTAAAATTTTTGAAGCCATCGAAGCAAAGCGTTCCGTTGCTGAGGTTATTTCAGAAATGGAGCCGGGATATTTGTCGCTTGCTGGGGCTCAAGATAAATTTCCAGCAATTCATCAAAATAATGACCTCTACCTCCCAACTCACGGAGGACCGACTACTCATATTATTAAAGTTCCGATTTGGCGTATGGGAGTTAGTGAATCTGTTTATAATGAGTACTACTGTATGAAACTAGCAAAGGCCGTAGGACTCAATGTCCCAGATTGTTTTGTTATGGGCGAGGGAGAGCATCCACTTTTTGTTATCGAGCGCTATGACCGAGTCATTGATAAAAAAAACAACAAAGTCCATAGAATACATCAACAAGATTTTTGTCAGGCCCAAGGAATTACTAGCGAAGAAAAGTATGAAGAAAAAGGTGGTCCAACTCTTAAAGATAACTATGCATTGATCCTTAAAAATGCTTGGATTAAAAAACGTGCAGAAAATTCTTACTCTTTTCTTGATTGGCTTTGTTTTAATTTGCTTATAGGCAATAATGACAGTCATTCGAAAAATCTTTCGTTTTTGTTAAAGGATGAAAAAACAGTATTGGCCCCATTTTATGATCTTCTCTGTACGGCTATTTATCCAAAACTGAAACGACAATTTTCTTTCAAAATTGGTGATAGAAATGATGCTTCCCGAATAGGGAAAAATCAGCTCAATCTTTTAAACGAAGAGTTAGGTTTAAAAACAGGTACTATGATTGAGAGAATGGTTTTAATGAGAGAAAAATTGTTAGCACATAAAGACGAAATTGCTTCAGAGATTTTAAAGGAACATTTAAAAGTAAAAATAGTAAGTAGAATATCTGATTTAATAGGAGATAGATGTCGCAGCTTATCTCGCCAAGGCATAAAGTGAGTCGATGATGATCAAAATAAAAAAATGTGAAGATAAATTTCAGTCTCAAGTAGGAAAGCTACATGAACAAACTTTCAAAGAGATCGGGCAAAAACTGACCGACTGGGAAGAGATGCAGAAGAGGAATATCCCTTGTTTGGTTGCTTTATCTGAAAGTGGTAAAGTTGTTGGCTACGCTATTTATCAAATCCATGCTTCTGTTTTACACTTCCATTGGTTTGGAGTTTCTTCTCGATATAAAGGAAAGGGGATAGGGCAAAAGCTACTAAATGAAGTTGAAAAAATTGCGAACAAAGAGAAAGCGCAAATAATTGAAGTCCATTCTAGAAATCGTTTTCGTCCTGCACTTTGCCTTTATCTAAAAAATGATTTTTCAATTGAAGGCACTTACCTACAAAATGATAATGAGATGATGATTGTTCTAAGGAAGAGATCTTTTTAGAGTAGTGAGTACGTTTAAGGATAAATTCTCCCTGAGCGGCAATCTTGGCTACTTATGCTGGAAGAGAATCAATTATTTTCATACGTTGATTCGAAAGAGGCACCTCCCCACCGCCAGTAGAGAATATTTTGTCGCTTCATTTTTAAACTAAGAAAACAGATTGGTTATAAATTTAAGCTGTTGAAATTACGTTTTGGCTTGAGCTTTGCTCTTTGTCCAAATATGGTCAAAATAAAGACTTTTGATCCACATTTGGGAATTTATTGAGAATTTTCCCAAATATGGGTTAAAATGTGATAAAATGACCTTATCTGGGAATTCTTTCTGCTTGGGGGGAAGAATGAAATTATTTTTAAAGTCAGAGCTTGAAGCTAAGAAATTAGGCATGAATATTCGAATTGCTCGTAAGCGAAGAAAAATGTCTTTGATGGAATTGGCTTCAAAATCTTCAATCTCAAAAACAGTGTTAAGTAGAATAGAAGCAGGGGATGCGAGTGTTGGATTTGGAAAAGTTTTTAATGTTTTAGATGCACTTGGACTCCTCACTGGTCTGGTCGATATTGTAAATCCTGATTTAGATCGAGAGCAAACTCTTAAAGAGATAAACGATTTAAGAGAAGGCAGAAACAAAACAATGCCATCCAAAACAAAGAAAAATAATCTCGTGAGATTTGTAGAGTAGGTAAAAATCTATGCAAGAATTTTTAATTTATATGTGTATTGGTCACGAGTACGTGAAATGTGCCAAGTTAAAAGTTTTTGAAGAGAAATTTGAATTGGAGTACGAACAATCATATTTAGATCGAGAAGATCGGATAGATATTGATCCACAAAATTTACCAAGCTACGCAAGGCCTTTTGAGTCGAAAGAATTATTTAACTCACTACTAGATAGTGCTCCAGATTATTGGGGACAGCAGTTGTTAAATAAGAAATTTAATGTTCCCGAACTTAACGATTTAGAATACGTCCTCGCTAATGGCCTAGAACATGTTGGAGCACTAGCTTATTCTTCACTTCAAGATGATGGCCCAATGCAGCTTACGAGGGAAGGATGGAAGCTGCATAAAAAAAAGAATATAGAATTAGATCTTATCATTGAAGAAACGGAACTCATGATTAAGGATGCCGATCGCAGCAAGTTAAAAGAGCTATTTGAGTTCGGCCCTACACTTGGTGGGGGAAGGCCAAAGGTTTCTATATTTCTTGATGGGAAATATTACTTAGCAAAATATGGAACTTCCTTAGATTCTTTGCCAGAGCAAAAAATTGAATATGCCACAATGAAGATGGCCAAGGATATTGGGCTGAATGTCCCTGAGATAAAAATCTCAGAGCATGCTCAGCGACAAGTTTTTATGATTGAACGCTTTGATCGAACTTTGATTGATGGAAAATTAAATCGCTATCATTTTGTAAGCGCCCTTAGTCTTTGTGGGTGGTATGTGAATTATCCGAAGGATTGGAGTTATCCAGTTTTTTGTGAATTTATTCGAAAAGCAGGGAGTAACGAAAAAGAAATAAAAGAAGATTTACGAGAGTTGTTCAAGCGAGTTGCTTTTAATATTGCTGTAAATAATGATGATGATCATCCTCGAAATCATGGCCTCCTTTATAAAAATCAAAAATGGAGACTCGCTCCTCTCTACGATATTTTCCCTAAAGCAACTTCAACGGGAACCTTTATGCTGGCCATGTCTTTAGGTCTTCATCACAGGGAAGCATCGAAGAAAAACTTGTTGTCGGCAGGCAAATACTTTGAAATTGACATTGTTGAAGCAGAGAAAATCATTGATGAGGTAAATAGTTTTGTCTCTCAGAATTGGAAAGATTATTTTAGAGAGCAATCAATAAATGAAGATGTGATCAAACAGTATGAAAATGCGTTCACATTAAAAATTCATTGAGAGAAAAACAACTTTTCAAAATTCTATTTCCATATTAAATTCAAACTCGACGTTACACTTAAGAGTAGTGATCACGTTTAAGGAAAAAACTCTCAATTTGTGGCTATTTTGGCTACGAATGTAGTGAGTGAATCAATGAAAATCATACGTTGATTCAAATACGGCACCTCCACCATCTGCGGGAATCTACGAATCCCTAACCGCTGAAACAGGGTAATCGTTTCAAAGAATGGGGTATTGAAACCTTACAAATACCCCATTTATCCATAAAAATAGCCATAAATATCCATATTTTTGCGTTTGGGTGTTGAATTATCCGCCAAGGATTAAATGGCGGACAAGTGGCGGATTTAGATTTTTGTTTCAGGATTTATTATCCGCCATATTGACAGTGGCGGATAGCTGGCGGATAGTAATAAAGAGGTTGTAATGAACTTTGAAACGTTGAAAATATTGGGAATTCCTTACGAGATTGAATATTCAGACAAGTTGGTTTCTAACTTGATGAGGATTGCTGAGTGCAGACCATTTTTCCTTGAGCATTTAACAAAACCACTCAAGGTCTCTTTACTTCGAAATGCAAAAGTCAGGGCCATTACTTATTCAAATCAAATTGAAGGGAATACTCTTTCTGAAAAAGAAGTTTCAAAACTTCTTAAAAAAAAGAAAAAGGAACTTAGCGATTCAGAAGTGATAGAAGTTCAAAATTATGCGGATGCTTTAAGTTATGCTGAAAAATTAGCCATAGATTCAAGACCTCTGAAAATTTCTGATTTCTGTGATCTTCAGCGACTAGTTACTGAAGGCCTGATTCAAAAAGATCAATTAGGAAAACTTCGCACAATCCCTGTTTCTATAGTAAATGCGCCGAGTGGAGGAAAAATTGATTCATGCCCTGAGCCGCATCACTTAAAGATGGCGGTTGATGACTTATGGAAGTGGCTTGAATATACAAAAGAGATGAATCCATTCCTTCGGGCCTTTGCTTTTCATTTCATAGCCGTAGCTGTGCACCCTTTTGCTGACGGAAATGGAAGGACTTGTAGGCTCATGCAACATTTACTTTTACTTCAATCTGGGGAAGAAATTATAAGATATGTTCCCTCAGAAACGGCCATTATGTATCATCGTGATGAGTATTATAAAGTGATCAGGCAGACTAAAAAGCTTGGCAAGCTGACACCTATATTGGAGTTTTTATCATTCTGTTTTGCTGAGTCCGCTGAGAAAATTACAAAAGAAGCAAAGCATATCTTGAAAACAACAGAACTAGGGCCGGCCATCAGACAAGAGAAGATTGTTCTTTTGGTTAAAAAGAAAAAAGAAATTAAAACCGCTGATGTCGTTTTGCTTTTTCCTGATGTCCCGAGAAGAACGCTCGAGAGAGATTTAGAACATCTTTGCAAAGACAAAAGACTTCGTGCTTATGGTGAGAAGAGGGCCAGAGTCTATCGTGTTCGCTAGTTAGATGGCGTAGTTGTTTCAAAAATAAATATTGATAATGAATAATTTTTCTATCTCCATCATTCTTAGGATTCCCCATGCACCTCCATTCCTCCGTCATTCTTATTCGTGATGATTTAAATGTGATGAAAGATTTTTATCTCAAGGTCTTGGGCTTTGAGGTGGTGAATGATTTTGGTACATGCATTGCTCTTAATAATGGGCTCTCTCTATGGAAGGCCGATCCTCTACATCCCATTTCGCCTTATGTGGCGAAGAAGAGTGGTTCGGCTTTTGAGCTTTGTCTTGAGACGAGTCGAGATGATGAGTTTGATTCGATGGTCTCGCGCATACTTAGCGCCAAGCCTAAACTTCTTCATGATGTGCGAGTCGAGAGCTGGGGACAAAAGACTATACGTTTCTTTGATTCGGAAGATAATCTTATTGAGTACGGTGAATCGATTCCTTGTTTCGTAAGGCGTATGAGTAGGGAAGGATTAAGTGCCGAGGAGATCGCTGCTAAGACGGGTGTTCCGCTTGGGGAGATTTCGAAGATTCTTTCGCAGCAAAATTAATATCACCTTGTTATGTGCGATGAAAATGCCGTATCTCGACAAGTGATACCTCAAGAGATATCATGTATGGGGCGTGTTAGGGTAGGAAGGATATTTCAAATGAAACATAAAAAATTTAAAAGCGTTGAATTTAACAATAAGAAAAAATCCTTTTTTATCGAATATACAACAGGACTTCGTGTGGAGTGTCCTTACTCCGCTCTTGGAATTAAAAAAAATGTGGTAGAGTGCAGTCCTGATAGCGAGGTCGGAAATCATTCTTTCTATTTCGTTTTAATGGGCGGCAAGAAGGAATATGTCCCTTATGATCAGATTCTTGATATCGTTCAAAACCCTGAATACGTAAAACAACAAGCTCTTTATGAAATGACAAAGGCCGTAGTTAAACTTTTAAAAGAAAGCAAAGTTTCAAAAAGAGAACTCGCCAGAAGACTGAAGACCTCTTTATCACAAATCGAAAGACTCCTCACGCTCACGAACTACAATAAGGATCTTTCTCGTCTTATAGAAATGGCCGCCATTTTAAACTATGAGTTTAAGTGGGAGTTTAAGAAGGTGGCGTAGGAGAGATTTCGAAGCTTCTTTCGCATCAAAATTCACATCACCCCAAAAATTAGAAATTTAATTTCAAGTTGTTATACGCGATGAAATTCGCTGGTGTGCTTGCATGAAAGGGCAACGAAGGGTGTGGCAATAAATACAAATAGATAGCCTGTTTGCACAACATCTACTGCAATTACATTGTAATTACAGCAATTGCGGTATAAAATGATTTTGCTACAGCATATGCTGTATTGAGGAAGGGATGAATAAATCTGACTTGAAGGTTTTAATTGAGTCCAAGGATGAGACGTTTTTAAAGAAATTGAAATATGCTGGCCTTAATGAGCTTGAGTATTGGGAGAAAAGGCCAGAAAACCTTTCTCGTGAATTGCTCGTAAAGTATTTGAGTAGCATAGATGAATCAAAAAATGTTTTTCCAGAAATGTCTGTTAGAGAAAGCGATGGTGGGAAATATGGCCATACAGGTTTTAAGTGGGTTTTCAAGTTAAGGGATAGCTTTTTGATTATGGGAAGAAAAACTGAAATCTATTTAAAGGGATTTTTCTTTGAAACTTCTGATCCAAGAGGAATAGAAGTTCAGTCATTTAAAAAGCAATCATTAAGTAATGATTTGTTCAGCAGAGGTTGATATGGAATGCGCACATAAAAATGTATCTTCTAAAAAAGTAAAAAAACTAATCTTTGATATGACCTTCGAGACAAAGACGAGCGTCTGTAATGATTGTGGAGCCTATCTTCGTGATAGCGAATATGAAAAGAAATATATGCATTGGCTAGAAGAAATATATAAGGAGAGAAGGGACAAGTTTCAAACACAATGTTACTTCTCGAAGAATCTAATTAAATGTGCAGAAGTCTACCTTGTTGATTATCCCGGAATCTTGCCAACTGTTTTTTTTAGGGTCCTCGCAACGATTTATTTTAATGTCATCGATAAGGATGAGAGTAAGTCTACCCAATTAGAATCTTTGCTGAACTCCGAAATTTTAGAATCATTCACAAATAATAAAGATAAAAAGAAAGTAAACATTCAGTTTAAGCCTAAAATGATGATTGAGCTGATGGCCATCTCGGAATTTTTAGAGATGAGCCCATCTGCTGTTGTTGAAGAAGTTGTTATTAAATTAATGACGATGATTACTTCTCATGACCAGAAGCTTAAAGAGTTTTGGGAAAAAGAGATTCGTGGATATTTAGATATGTTCTTGAAGGCAGCGTAGGATGGTGACGTAATATCAACGCATTAGTTGCCCTTGCGACCTCTTTTAGAGGTTACAAGACCTCTTTAAGCGGTTGATCTCTTTTCTCGTTTTTGCTATAATTTACACATGCTTGATAAAATTTTGGGCAGTGAAACTGCCATGAAAATCATGTTCCATTTGATTCACTACGGAGAGATTTATCCTTCGGCTGTGGCCCGTGATTATAAAATTTCACTCAGCGCTGTTCAAAAGCAATTTGCCAGATTTGAAGAAGCTGGAATTCTTGTTTCAAAGCTTGTCGGGAAAACTCGTGTCTATTTGTTCAATAGAAAATCTCTAACTGTTAAGCCTTTTATAGACTTGGTTAAAGTTTACTATGATGGTCTGTCCCTAGATGACAAAGAGAAAATCTTTAGCACAAGAAGAAGACCACGAAGACCAGGAAAGCCTGTGATCGGAAAAGGGCGCACTCTTGAAGATTGATTTAAAAACATGCATAGAAAAAGAACTGTGGGAGTACGTGGCAGTCCATCTCAAGAAAAATGGAATTGATACTATTCTAGTTGGTGGCTCTGTTGTTGCCATTTATTCAAATGGTATTTATCGATCTGGAGATTTGGATTTTGTGAGAGCTAGTATGTTTGTAAAGAAGCTTGATGAGTCCATGGCCGAACTTGGTTTCAAAAAACATGGAAGACATTTTGTTCATCCAGATTGCCGACATCTTTTTGTAGAATTTCCCGGAGGACCACCGTTAGGCATTGGCGAAGATAATACTATTGTTCCTGATGAAGTGAATGTTGAAGGGACAGTCATAAAAATTTTATCTCCAACTGATTGCGTGAAAGATCGTCTCGCAACATATATTTATTTCAAAACTCAAGATGGAATGGACCAGGCTGTACTCGTTGCGAAAAATCAAGAAGTGAACTTTTCGAGCATTAAGAAATGGTGTATCGGTGAAGGCCACCCTGAAGTCTTTGATGATTTTCTTAATGAACTAAAGAGGCGTAGTTAAAGCTGTTTGCTAAATGATATGATCAAGAAGCTTATTCAGAATCTTAAGAATCACTGCTCAACACAAAGAAGGTAGTTGCCAGCATAGTCGCATCCTTGTGAACTCCAATATACTGCCTGACTACTCGTCGCATCTACTGCGGCATGGCTGCCTATGATCGCAGCTGCAGAAGTCCACCCTGAGCAAGTGGCCCCACTTCCTCTCCAGTCTGCAGATAGTCCAGACCAGATGCGAGAAAGACGGTGTGTTCCAGCATCATACTTATAGGTATTGGTTAGCGGAATGATAAAGAGTCCATTATTGTTCGTCTCACCAATAAGTGTAGTTCCGTCGATTCGATAGTATTCAGTATTTGGTTGAAGAACCCAATCCACATGTTCTGAGCTCCCACCTGTATTGCACATTGGTGTTGTGCAAGCGACTCTATTGACGCCATCGATGATCATGGCCTTGTATGTTTTTCCAACTTCAGCCTGCGCATCGTTCATGCATTTTGTGTCGGCTCCAGCGATTCCTCCGATATTACCATCCGTAGACGCCGAGACAAAAGTTTTCTTCATTGGAAGAGGAGTTGGAGTGGGAGTCGGAGTTGGTGTCGGAGACGGTGTTGGATCGTTTAATTCAGTATTTTGAATCAAAGGATCGTCACCATCGGTCTGATAGTCAGCAACACAAGAGCAAAGAAGGAGTAAGAGAGAAATTGGTAAGAACATTTTCATTTGTTGTCTCCTTCGCTATTCAAAGACAAAAGGTCGTATTTCCATTCGAGCTTTGCCAGAGTTGATAGAACTCTTTGATCCGAGTTGTTGATATCAAGATAGGAGCCCACACCAATTTTTAGCGGGATATTTTTTACAGAAAAATTGTAGAGAAGTTCGGGACCTACTGATACAGCAAGCTGAGTGTCATTTCTTCCGGGATAGTTGTATTTGGCACTTTTCCCTAAGCGTGAGCGTAAGGAGACTCCCAGTTCGAAGGTTTCTCCATTGAACGGGCGGTGATATCCTAGGGATGTCACAAAGTGACCATTGGTTATTTTTTGATGATATCTCCCTTTGTCGCCACTGATCGTGATGAACTCGTAACCGGCCCCTAGGGAAAAAAGTCCTATTGAGTAAGCCTTTTCCAGTTTTACACCTAAACCTAGAAGTGGGCCTTTCTTGTCTGCTTCGTTTTTCAAATCTGTTTGATGAATAACATACCCAGCTTCAAGAGTGGGATAGAGAGTTGCTGATTTTTTGGGGAGGACAGGTGTTTGCTGAACTATATCGTTTGGCGTTTCTTTTACTGGAGGAACTTGTGTTGTTGTTTGGTTCGAAAAATGACAATCAAGATGTTTTTCATCCTTTGGGAAAATCATCATCTGTTTGTTTTTTTCTGACAGCTTTAAATTCGATGAGATTAAGAATTCTCCCTTCTTGGTCCCTGACTTCTACAGTCCAATCTCCCTCATCTATTGTGGCCAGCATTTTATATGAATAAAACATTTTTCCTGCGACGACAGACTTTCGTACGTAGTCTGTTTTCAAATCACTTTTTCGCCAGAGATGCGCGATTCTGTCTGCATCGTTCTTGCCTTGAATTTTTGTGTAAATCCAAACTTTAGGTTTGACGCCTTTCTTCACCTTTGAATAGTCGATGGCGCCATCTTGAGTGAGTTGACTGTTCACTGGGAGGTGATTGGCAAGTCCAGAGGATAGACAACTGCTTGTTTCAAGTGCGAACAAGGGTGAGGAGCAGATCAAGGTTGATAAAGTACTGAGAGCTATGAGTTTGTTTTGCATTTCCATAATTGGCGATTATAGAGAAATTTGTTTCTGCAACAAGTGGGCAATTGTAAGCGAAGATTTTTATTCTTGTGCCCTGATGATGTATCACGAAGTTTTGATTCGATTATTTTATTTGGAATTGCGTGGGCTCATTTGAGAATGACCCCGCTCGTTTTTTTCTACGTGTTTTTTTAGGAAGGAAATTTGGGGCAGACCGTGAGTAAACTCACAGACCCGTAGCGATGAGATTTCAGCGCAGTCTCGAGGGATTTTATTGGGCTTTGTCGTTTCATGAAATTGTTAAGGTAGTAGACCGAAATATTTAAATAATGTACTGTTTGTTTTAAAAATTAAAGCGTTCACTTGAATCGGCTTTTGACCTATGCTAGCTTGAGCTCCGTTGTAAATCATTGGGAGAGCTAGCGTGAGTACTAAGAAACATAAAAAATCGCCAATAGAACATGATGATGCCGCCGATAAAATCGCTGAAGCGGCCATACAGCTTTTTGCTGAAAAAGGTTATGACGGTGTAAGCACCAAAGAGATTTGTGACTTGGCCAAGGTGAATATCAGTAGTCTTCATTATCATTTCGAGACGAAGGAGAAACTCTTCTTCCATATCTTTGAAGGTCAGGCTGATCTCTTCCTTGAGACCTTGAAGCCCTTAATGAGTGTTCCTGATACTCTTGAAGAATCGAGAATACGTTTAGAAATTTTTGTTGAAGGTATTTTTGATTGTTACAGAAAAAATCGCGACATCTCTCGTATTATCCAACAAGAAATTTGGCTAGACACTCCACGCTCTCATCAAATTTTTGATATGTTTAATCCCTTGGTGAAACACATTCATAATTTTTTCACTGAACTTCAAAAGAAAAAATTCGTTCAAAAAGAATTGTCAGCGGATATCCTCACCAGTATCTTTTTGCGTTTTTTGCGACCTCATTTCGATACGCTTAATACAAAAAACAAAGCTTGTATCAAACTCGATTTTGAAAAACCTGAGGATCTTAGTCGTTTTTCCAAACAGTTTGTTCACGTTTTCCTGAATGGAATTAGTAAAAAGGATTAGTATGACTTTCAACTCCAAATCGACACTTATCCTCGTGCTTGGACTTCCCGCCATGGCCTTGGCACAAAACAATACTCTCTCCCTCGAAGATTATCTTAAGCAGGTCGAACAAAAAAATGATGCCTTCGTTGGAGCTCAACTTGCTGAGAAGGGGGCTAAAAGTCGAGTGAAGGAGGGGGGACTTATTTTTTCTCCTACACTTTTTACAAGTTTGCAGGGGATCGATGATAAGCGTCCGACAGTCAACGTGGCCTCTCAAGGTGATGAGACCCGTCTCAAACTTTTTGAGTTTGGACTTTCTCAAGTCACCCCTGTCGGTCTTGCCGCCAAACTTTCTTATAATTTGTCCGACACGACAATCAAGCATAGCAATCCTTCTTATCTTCCGATGCCTTCTTATACGGATAGTGCTTTGAAACTCGAACTCAATCAACCTCTCTGGCAAAACTTTTTTGGACGACAGTATAGAAGTATGCGCGAAGCCAGTGAAGCGAGTGCCAAGGCCACTTCTCTTAGCAAAAGCTATGAGGCCCAGATGGCCCTCTATGATGCTGAGCTTAAGTATTGGCGCCTGGCCGCCACTCGTGAAAGCATTTCTATTCTTAAGCAAAACGTTGAACAAACACAAAACGTTCTCGAGTTCAATAAAACCAAGGTTCGAAGAAACTTAACAGATGAAACGGATGTTTATCAATCAGAGGCCATGCTCAAGGCCCGTCTTCTCGATCTTCAAGGGGCTTTAGATGATGAGAGGGAACTCGTTCGTCTTTTTAATGCTGCCCGTGGCGAGAATTCCGAGGTTTTAAATAGTGAGGTGAAGCTTCTTTCCCTCGATGAACTTCTAGAAAAACTTAAGCATATCGAATCAAGAAAGAATGTGGCCCGCAATGACATCAGAGCTGCTGCCGAAGGCTTGCGCGCAACCAAGGCCTCAAACAAAGTAAGTGCAGATAAGACTCGCCCTGACTTGAGCCTTTTTGCAGTAGGATCTTTAACGAATCGTGATAAAGATACGAAGGATGCCTATTCTGAAATGGATCAGGAGCATTCTTATGCCGCTGTCGGAATCAAGCTTTCTCTTCCTCTCGATTTTGGGGCCCGTTCTTCAGTAAGAAGTGGTTATGCGAATGAAACTCTTGGTGCAGAGATGGCCTATCGTAAAAAATTGTTAGACCAAGAAACAGAATGGAAAAACATCACAAACAAGATTGATCTGATGTCCAATCGTTTACGTCTTGCGAGAGATTTAAAGGAAGCTCAGTATAAAAAATTAATGAATGAGCGTCAGCGCCAACGTAATGGGAAAAGTTCTACGTTTCAAGTGTTTCAGTTTGAGTTAGATTATTTGTCTTCTCAGCTAAGCCTTGTTCAGTTGCAATCTTCTGCCTTAGCGCTCGTGGCCCAGTCTAAAATCTATCAAGATATCGAATAACTCATAAAGAGGTTCTTATGAATTTGGCAAAACTGTCTATTAAGAGTCCTACATTCATTGTGTGCGTTATGCTCGCCGTTTTGATTGTTGGATTCTCTGCATTCAAGTCCATGAGTGTGGACTTGTATCCTGATGTTGCTGTTCCTACGATTTCCGTTGTGACTGTTTACCCAGGGGGCGGCCCTTCAGAGATTGAAACCCTGATTAGTAAGCCACTCGAGGATAACATCTCGACCATTTCAGGACTTAAGCGCCTTTCTTCTAAAAGTTTGGAAGGAGTGAGCCAGGTGATTGCTGAGTTCAACGCGGGTGAGGATATTAACCGCATTGAACAGCAGGTTCGCGATAAAGTGAATATCACTCGCTCATCATTTCCAACTGAAGCGAAAGAGCCACGTATTAAGCGTTTTGACCCTTCTGATCAGCCTATTGTTCGTGTGTCTTTTACGGCCAATATGAAGACCAGTGAACTTTCAGACTTTGCTGAAAACGTTGTGAAAACTCGCTTAGAGCAAGTGAACAACGTAGGGGCGATTGATATTTATGGCGCCCGTCAAAGAGAGATTCATGTCATTTTAGATAGAAAAAAATTAGCTGAACGCGAGCTTTCTGTTTCTCAGGTGGCTGCTCAGATCGGTGCTTCTGGTGAAAACATCCCCAGCGGTAAGGTCAACGTCGGCTTTAAAGAATTATCGTTTCGCGGTCTAGGGGAGTTTGAATCCGTCAATCAGATTTCTGATGTTCTTGTCAATCTCTACGGAAACGAGATTCCAACGAAGGTTGCAACAGTCGGTAAGGTTGTTGACACTCTCGAAGATGAAAAAAATAGAACTTATGTCGAGGAAGCTCCTGCTATCTTCTTGTACGTCTATCGTCAGTCTGGAACAAATACAGTGAAAGTTGCTGATGATGTGAAAAAGGCGATTAACAAGATTTTGAAAGAATATGAAAATGATCCTCGCAAGATCGATTTGAGAATTACAGTTGATGCTTCTCAGAAAATTAAAGAGAACGTTGCTGACGTTTATGAAACGATCATTATTGCCATTCTCTTAACGATTCTTACGGTCTACTTTTTCTTAGGGAATTTTAGAACTACGCTCATTACTGGTTTAGCTCTTCCTATCTCCTTAATGGGTGCCTTCATTGTGATGAACTTTGCAGGTTTTTCCATTAATATCGTTTCCCTTCTTGCTCTAACACTCGCTGTCGGTCTTTTGGTCGACGATGCCATTGTGATTATTGAAAACATCCATCGGCGGATAGAGTTAGGAGAGAAGCCTATTCTCGCCTCAGAAAATGGAACAAATGAAATCCAGCTTTCTGTTTTCGCGATTACCCTTGTTGTGATTTCCGTGTTCGTTCCCGTGGCCTTTATGAGCGGTATCGTTGGTCAATTCTTGCAACAGTTTGGTTTGACCATCGCCTTCTCTATGGCAGTGAGTTTCTTTGTTGCTTTGACTTTGATCCCTATGCTTACCGCCTATTTTACAAGTGGTCATAAGGAGAAAGAGAGAGTTTCTACTTGGGAAAAAATTTACACTGCCCCAGTATATTACTTTGGAAAGTTTCAAGACTGGTTAGAACGTGTCTATGGAGCCTTTTTAAAGATTATTCTTAAGTATCCCTTATCAGCTCTTGTCGCAACACTTCTTATCTTTGTTTTAAGCTTAGTCGTGATGAGTCACGTTCCTAAGGCTTTCATGGCCGAAAAAGATGATGGAGAAGTGACTGTCACTCTAGAACTTGCTCCTGGAACAAGTTTAGACGGTACAGAAGATGTTGCTAAAAAAGTTTTTAAGATCGTGAGAGCAAACTCTAATGTGGATCTTGGAACCCTTACTGTTGGGGGAACGAACGGAGAAGCCAATAAGGCAGAAATCTATATTCGTCTTAAAAGTGGTAAAGCACGTGGCGGAACGACCACCGCATTTAAAGAAAAGGTTCGTGCTGATCTTAAAGACTTTGCTTATGCCAATCCTATCGTGAAAGACTTCGATGCTACGGGGGGGATGGCCCTTCAGCCTTTCACTTTGAATCTTGTGGGGCATGACCCAAAGGCCCTTGAAGATTATATTGGAAAGTTTTTAGAGTTTCTTAAAAAGGATCAGCGCCTTAAGGACTTAGATACAAACTATCGTCCAGGAAAACCTGAACTGAGTTTTAAACTGACTGGAAGTGCAGCCAATACTTACGGGATTAACTCTAAAACGATGGGAGCTGAGTTACGTGCTCAGGTCGAAGGGGTGACTCCAGCGAAGTATCGTGAGAGCGGAAATGAGTATGACGTCCGTGTGCGTTTACAAGAAGATCAGCGAAATCTCAAAAAGAATTTTGGGGATGTTCGAGTGCCAAACGTCAATCGTCGCCTTATTCAGCTTTCTCAAATTGCTCAGGCCAACGAAGTCTTGGGACCTGCTGAGATCAATCGTCAAGATAGAGGACGTTATATTCAGGTGACTGCAGCTTTGGCCCCTGGAGCAGGTTTGAGTGATATCACAAAGGACGTTGAAAACTATTTAAATAGTGGTGAAACGAAACTTCCTTCTTCTATGAAGTATAACTGGGGGGGGGATGCGGAAAACATGCGTGATATGATGAGCTCTGCCATCGTTGCGATCGGCTTTGCGATCATCTTTATCTACTTGATCCTCTCAAGTCTCTACGGATCCTTTGTGACTCCTGTGACCATTCTTCTCGCCTTACCTTTGGCCCTTTGTGGTGCCTTCTATGCTCTTTTTATTGCCCATGAAGCGATGAACATCTTTGCCATCCTCGGTGTGTTCTTGCTTCTTGGTGTCGCTGGTAAGAACTCCATTCTTCTCGTTGACTTCGCTAATCAAATGATGCGCGATGAAGGCTTAAGCCGTAATGATGCTATTTTGAAAGCAGGTCTCACTCGTCTTCGTCCTATTTTGATGACTTCTTTCTCTTTGATCGCAGGTACTTTACCTGTGGCCATTGGTATTAGTGAAGCTTCAAAAACAAGAACAGCAATGGGATGGACGATTGTCGGAGGAATGATTTCTTCGACTCTTTTAACTCTTGTTGTTGTCCCTGCGATTTTTTCTTATATCGACCGTTATCGTGTTTGGAGTAAGAGCAAGGCCGCAAAGGTTTTCTTGCCTGAGCAAGATTAGAAAAAATGGAACGAATATGAATGTCAATTTTTCTCAAACATCCTCAGCACAATTGGTCGAATGGAAGTGGTTTCACCCTTCCATTCGAACTTATCTCATTTTGCTCTTCACTTTCTGTTTGGATGTCCTCGTACTCTATGTCGGTTTCAAACTGGTGATGGCGGGGCAGTATTCATCTTTAGTGATCCTTATTCTTTTCCCTTTTTTGGCCCTTGTGATGACTTATTATCAAGTTGCTGTTTTTTTGAATAAGACCACTATCGAAATTCAAGAGAAGTTACTTCGCGTCTTCGCGAGTCCTCTTCCTTTCTATTCTCCTCGTGAATATCTTCGTCCTGACATTAAGGCCGTAGTGACCGAGGAAATGAGTGGGAAAAAGAAAGGTGTTTTGAATGTGAAAATTGTGCTTTCGAGCGGTAAAAAAAGAGTGCTTTTGTCTCTTAATGATCCAGAAGAGGCCCGTTTGGTTGAGCGTGAGTTAAATAGAGTTTTAAATTTTTCAAAATAAGTTGAGTGATCTTTTTTACTCAAACATCTTTTGCACTTGGTTGAGAGTTTTTTTCCTAACTGTTTTTGAGGAGAAATCGCCATACGATTTCTCAAACAAAAATTCTGGGAGGGAAAATGAGCTATCAGTTAGTCGTGATCGATCGTCCTATTGAGAATTGGAACAATCCGGTTGTAAAAGAACTCTTTCCAAAAATTATCGATTTAAAAAAAAGATGCTTCCATTCTTTTTTTGAAAAGTCTTATGTGATTGCTGACACCTTTGATTTTTTAGGCACTCACGTCGTGATTTGCAAAAAAACGCAGCAGGGACTTGAGCCTCTTTTGACTTTTAAAGTGGTGACTGATGAGACTGCCTCTTTTTATCACCAAAGTTCTCCTATCCTTGATTGCGCCTCTGATTCTACTTTTCACCAGAGCATTCTTGAAAAGTGGTTAACAAGAAAAATGGGAGCAAGTTCTTATGTTTCTTCATTTGCTGTCGACCCTACTCTCGGCCCCAAAACCAAGTATGAACTGATGAAGATGTCTTTTGAGGCTTCTTCTCTTATCAATTCTTCTTGGGGAATTCGCCAGTCTGTTTGTGTGGCCTCAACCCAAACCAAGGCAAACTCTCTCTATCGCAAAGCCGGATACAAGGCCCTTTTAGATGATAGTGGAAATGAACTCTCTTGTTTCTTTGTGCCTAGCTTTAATGTGGAAGCAGAATTGATGGTGATTGAGAATGAAACTCAAGAAGAAATTGCGAAGGTCAATAAGGACAAACCCTATTGGACAAATCGCATTGAAATTTCATCTAGAGTTGAACAAGAAAGTTATCAATTTGCCTCATAGGGCAATTCTATAATAGTAATCGTCTCCCTCTGAGAGCATGGTCACTGGAAGATAGTGGCTTGTTGGAAGTTTGAGATAGATTTTCATAATCTCGGCGTAACAGCCTTTGACGTATTGATAGTACGAGGAACCACCGAATTGAGATAGACCGAAAGCATCTTTCGTTTCCTGACGTGTTTCAACCTTGATAGTTGCTTCCGTTGGAGTGACACGGTGAATGCTATAGGACATATTTTTTTCGGTGGTTTGCATATGATGTTCAAAAATCAATTCGAGATATTGATTGAGATTTTCCGGCAAAACGCTGAGCAGAGGGCGGAGTCTTTGGGCAAAGAAGAAAGATCCCATCGTTTGAAAGCTGGTGTCTTTCACATTCAGTTCATCGAGTTTAGAAAGAATATCTACAGGTAGAAGGCTTCCAACATTTTGATTTGGGTTCGCCAGTATGACATCATTGATTTGCAGTTCACGTTTAATGGAATCCGCAACTTCCGTTCCGAAAAAACCTTTAGTGAAAACGAGAAGGTTATTGCTTGGAGCGATTCTACTATTTTGATAATGCTGGTATCTTTTGGGGATATAGGTTTTGTTTCCCTTGAAGTGTTCTTTCAACGCTCCATAGTCGATGTTGCCACTTTGAATGTTTTTAATTCCTATCCCTAATTTCTTAGAGAGCTTAAAAAAACCGGTTATAGGAAGCTTTGAATAGCTTTGATGTCTGAGGGCCCGAGAGAAATCAACACGACTGATTTCCATAAGCTCTATGAGGTCTGACTCATTGAGATCAAGGTGAATCATGATGTTAGAAACTGTCTGGTGAATCGTGCCCATCGACTGCCTTTCGCTTATTTTGTGTGTGGCAGCTATTTACTTTTTTTTTAATGTTTTGGCATTAGTTTTCTGTAAAAAATTCAGGGGATAAATGTCACAAGATTTCTTCGACAAACACTTTTTCCGTAATTTTCCAAAATTTCTCCTGTTTCCTGCCAACGACAAAGGCCGGCATTCGAAAAAATTTTTGGTTTTTAATGACGTCGCTTGGTGCTTGAATTGGGAGATTGAGTTCCGGTCTGCGTAGATGAGAGCGTAAAAAATTGATTTGAAACTTTTTAATAGAGGAGAAGTGATTGAAAAAATGGGCTTCGCTTAAGAATTGTCCATCAGCATCGTAATAGCGCACTTCTAGGTAGGGATTACCATTTTTATCTGTTCTTTCATTCAACTCAATCCGATCAGGAATGAGGACGTGGGCATTCTTTGAAAGCTTTGCTTGTTTGAGTTTTGTGTCGGCATCCACTAAGGTTGTCTCGCATCTTTCACAGTTTTGTGCAGAAACATCATTTTCTGCTCCACAGGCATGACAAAGTTTAAAGCGAAAACGATAACCGCAACGTTTCGGAGAATAGGTCTTAGGGTCGAGCACGGCCCCGCGACACTTTCTGCCGAAGTGTTCGAGAACCTCGCCGTCAAGGTCTACAATTCCCCAGAAATGATTTTCAAATCCACATTGAGGGCAAGGTATGGTGACGGCCACTGAATCTTTAGTGACCTTTTTATCGCTTATTGTTGGGGCATAGATATCATGTCCCATTCCGGCGTAGTCAAGAATGAAACAGTCTGTTTTGCCTTGGTCAAGGCGTAAACCTCTACCAACGATCTGTTGATAAAGACTGTTGGATTCTGTGGGGCGCAAGATGGCAATCACATCCACGTGAGGAGCATCAAAGCCAGTGGTGAGGACTGAAACGTTGACGAGATATTTAAATTTTTTCTTTTTAAAGTCTTCGACGATCTCATTACGCTCAGTGAGTTCTGTGTCGCCTATGACCAGTTTCGCATCGTTTTGAGGAAGATATTCCATTATCTCTTGAGCATGCTTCACACTTGAAGAAAAAATCATCACCCCTTGGCGTTTAAACCGTTCGGTGATGTCGATGATGTTTTTTACGATAAGAGGAGTGAGGCGCTTTTGATTTTTTAGAAGCTCTTCAACCTCAGCCGTAGTGTACATGCGATTTTTTTCTGTCAGCTCTGAAAAGTCATAGCAGGTCACAGGGATGTCGACTTTCACAGGAATTGTTAAAAATTTATTTTTGATCATGTAGGAGAGGGGAAGTTCAAAAAGACAGTGTTTAAAAAAACGAGGCTGTTCCGTCTTCATTTCCCCATTGTGAGCATATTCATAAATCCAGCCCATCCCTAAGCGGTAAGGCGTGGCCGTGAGACCTAGAATACAAAGTTTTGGGTTGAGTCTTTTAAGTTTTTCTATAACTTCTTGATACTGAGTATCTCCATCATCGGCTACACGATGACATTCATCAATGATGAGAATGGAGAAGTCTTGAAAAAAATCAATGGGTGCGCGAGCGACTGATTGAACACTTCCAAAGATCGCCTTTTGAGTCCAATCTTTTTTTCCTAGACTGGCCGAAAAAATTCCGGCTTCGAGTCCGTAGCTGGTGTATTTGGCATGGTTTTGTTCAACGAGTTCTTTGACGTGAGCTAAAACTAAGACCCTTCCTTTGGCAATCTTGGCCAGCTCCGCAATGACTAAACTTTTTCCTGCACCAGTGGGAAGAACAATTAGAGCGGGATCGCGTTTTTCACGGAAGTATTTGACCGTGTTGTTGACGGCTTCTTGTTGGTAAGGGCGTAGAGTGTACATCCCTAGTATATTAGGATGTTTTAATTAATGTTTGAAGGGCCACGAAGAATAAATCCTTCGTGGCCATAAGAAACTTTTATTAGTGAGATAGAATTTCTTCTAGGTCACCTCTTCCGCTATTACCAATAGGCTTGATATCAAAGTTTTTGACTAAGAAATCAAGAATGTTTGGAGTAATAAAAGCAGGAAGGGTTGGGCCGAGACGAATTCCCTTGACTCCTAAATGAAGAAGTGAAAGGAGGACGACCACCGCTTTTTGTTCATACCAAGATAAGACAAAAGAGAGAGGAAGATCATTGATTCCACATTTGAATGCCTCGGCAAGCTTGGTGGCAATCACGACTGCGGAATAGGCGTCGTTGCATTGACCTACATCTAGAAGGCGAGGGATGCCGCCAATTGTTCCTAAACTATCTTGTAAGTGATTAAAGCGGTATTTTCCACAGGCAAGAGTGAGAACCACTGTGTCTTTAGGAGAGTGTTCGACAAGGTCTGTATAGTAGTTACGACCAGGCTTCGCACCATCACATCCCCCGACAAGGAAGAAGTGTTTGATCGCTCCGGCTTTGACTCTATCAATCACTTTATCGGCTACGCCTAAAACAGCATCATGCCCAAAACCTGTCATAAGGTTTGCTTGGAATTTGTCTTCTTTGAAACCACCAAGCTCTTTCGCTTTTTGAATCACTTTTTCAAAATTGTAGTCTTCAATATGTGAGACTCCAGGCCAACCCACGACACTTGTCGTAAAGACTCTATCTTTGTAAGAGTTTCTTGGCTCTTGAATGCAGTTTGTATTAAAGACAAAAGCAGCTGGTTGACCATCAAATTCTTTTTGCTGATTTTGCCAAGCTGTTCCAAAGTGACCAACTAAACTTTTGTGGGCCTTGAGTTTTGGATAACCATGAGCAGGAAGCATTTCCCCGTGGGTGTAAACGTTGATCCCAGCTGCATCAGTTTGTTTTAAAAGTTGTTCGAGCATATAAAGGTCATGACCAGAAACAACAATGGCGGGACCTTTTTTTGTTCCTGAATATACCGGGGTTGGGGTTGGTTTTCCAAAATGTTCAATGTGGGCGTCGTTTAAAACCTTCATACAAGTAATATTGACTTCACCACATTTCATGTTGAGTCCAACAAGCTGATCCACCGTGATGTTTGGATTAAGCAAAGTTGTTAAAGTTGATGAAATATAATGAAACACTGTTTGATCTGTTTTTCCTAATACGGCCGCATGTTCAGCATAAGCTGAAAGCCCCTTGATTCCCAAAGTCACAAGTTGAATAAGTGATTGAATATCAGCATTGGGATTAAGATTTGTAATGGGATGTTTTTGTGCTTCCTTTAAAATGGTATTGTCATCCCAGTTTTTAATTGAAAGTGAAGCTGCCTGAGGAAGTTGAGGGGAGTTTCTTGGCAAACCGACGATCCCGGAAATTTCGTCGAGGTAATTATCGGCTTTTTTCGTCCACGCATAGACGCGCTTTTCATCAAAGTTGACGTTGGTGACTGTTAAGAATAATGACTCAATGATAAATCTATCGTACTTACTCGTATCAATTTTTTTCTTATGGGCCTCTTCCACGAAAAAAGAAAGTCCCTTCATTTGATAGATGATGAGATCAAAGAGATCGGAGACATTGGCCGGCTTTCCACATACTGCAATTGAGTTACACCCTGTTCCTCTTGCAGCTTGTTCACATTGATTGCAAAACATAATTTCTCCTTTGAAATTGAATAACTCATTCTAGCTCATCAAAATGAGCTTTCAACGGAGGGAAGTACTACAGTATTTAGATGATGATATTGCTCTACTACTTGAATCCTTTGAAATCATTGTGCTTAAAGTAATCATGGTTGGTTAAAGAAAAAGGACACTATTTTTTTATGAAAAATAGTTGCAGTTATGTTCTTGAGTGTTTTGTTCATAAGGTTTGGCGCGACGTAAACAATGTTGGCCCCAGAAGAACATTTTCTTTTGTTATATCTAGCTCATCCTTTGCACATACCTTCGTTATGCAAAGGAGAAGCAATGGACATTTTTGAATTGGCCCTAGAACGTGAAATCTATATGAGCAATCTCTACAAAGAGCTTGCTGAAAAATCCCAAAGCACAGGTTTTAAAAATATCTTCACGATGATGGCCCAAGAAGAGGGCAAGCATGTCGATATTTTTAATACTAAAAGAAATCAAATTCCGAGGGAAGAACTGAAAGACTATTTTGTTGAAGCAAAAAATCTTTTCGATGATCTAAAGGTCAATGAAAACGACTTCACTGAGGATCAAGAGCAGATTTGGCTCTATTGTAAAATCAGAGACCTTGAAGAAGAAAATATGAAATTCTATGAGGAGGCTGCCAAGAACGCTCCTAATGAAAAATTAAAGGCCACTTATTTGGACTTTGCCAAAGAAGAGCTTCGACACTTCGAGATGATGGAGGAGATTGTGGAATTCGTGGGTCGCCCTCTGACTTGGGTTTCCTGCGCAGAAACTAGTTCTCTAAAGACTTACTAGTTTCTCTCTCTGCTTTAGGAAGATTCATCTTAAGCAAAACAATAGTTAGTATTGCCGCGCTTAGATCTGAAAGGGCCATTGCCCCCCAAACCCCTTTTAATCCAAAGAGGGGAGGAAGAAGCAAAAGGCTTGGAATAAGAAAAATCACCTGACGAGAAAGAGACATGGTCACTGAAATTTTTGCCTTTTTTATCGATTGGAAAAAATTTGAAGTGACCATTTGAAAGCCCACAAGGGGGAACATGATAAAGCCAATGCGCATTCCTGTTTGGGTCAGGTCTATTAACTCGCTATTGCTCGTGAAGAGGCGTATGACCGGCAAAGGAAAAAACTCACAAACAATAAATCCAGTTAGGGTGACGAGTGAGGCGCAAAAGACAGTTCTTTTAAAAACATCTAAAACGCGATCCATTCGATTGGCGCCAAAATTATAGCCAGCGATGGGTTGCATCCCTTGAGTGAAGCCAATGGCCATCATGGCAAAGACACCAAGAAGACTATTGATAATGCCGAAAGCTCCGATGGCATAGTCGCCGCCATACTCTTTTAGGCTCCAATTCATAATGGCTACGACTGCAGTCGCTGCCGTCAACATAAAAAAATTGGACATCCCAATCGAAATAATTTCTGAAATGATATTGAAGTGAAGTTGAAATTTACTTTTTATAAAGTGAACGATGTGTCCTTGTTTTCTAAAATAATTTAAAAGAACCCCTGTTCCATAAACTTGAGCGATGACAGTCGAGAGTGCTGCTCCTTTAATCCCCCATTTGAAAACAAAAATAAAAAGAGGAGCTAGGATGATGTTGATGAGTATTGTCTGCAGAGTCAAACTCATGGCCCTTTTGGGATTTCCAGAAGCGCGCATGACGTTATTGAGTCCCAGATAAACATGAGTGAAAATATTCCCGAGAAGAATAACATACATGAATTCTTTGGCGTAAGGGAGAGTTTGAGGGCTTGCACCAAGAAGAGTTAGTATGTCATCAAGAAAAAAGAGAGTCGCAACGCTGTAGATGAGCGCTGTAATCACATTAAGCATGAGAGTATGGTTGAGGATGAGGCAAGCCTCATCTTCTTTTTTTTGTCCTAAGCGAATGGAGACGAGAGTCGCAGAGCCCACGCCTATCAGGGCACCAAAAGCAGCTCCTAAATTCATCAAGGGGAAAGTGAGGGCCAAGCCAGAGATGGCCAGAGGACCTACTCCATGACCAATAAAAATTCTATCGATGACGTTGTATAATGCTGAGGCACTTGTGGCCACTATGGCCGGGGCAGAGAACTCCCAGAGAAGCGTTTTGATATTTTCTTCGCCTAAACGTTTTGTGTTTTCAGTCTGTTTCATAATCTAACCTTTTGAGCTAGATACTCCTTTCCTTTGCTCTTGAGAAGGAAAAAAAGTCGGAGTGAAAGAAAGTGTTTGATTCGTTAGAACTTCAAGACTTTATTGATAAACAATAAAGCCAGTTTGAGCTTTTGCCCTTTTTACAAGGTCGTTGGTTTTTCATATTTCATCTAGAGGTCTTCATTTTCTATAATCAAATTTTTTATTTGAGCAAGCCCAGTCTTTGTCACAGATAAAACAAGCTTGGCTTTTTTGCTGCGTACTTTTTCTTCAAGATCTTTGGCTTCGTTTTCAGGGACATAGTATTTTTCTATGCCCGCATTGAAGCGACCATAGGAGCAAGTTCCTTTAATGTAAAGAGGGCAGCCTTCTAATTCTGAGTATGAGAAGTATTTGTGAGTGAGACAGACGTAGGCTTCTCTTTTAGGAAAACTTCCAGGGCAAAGACCTTGGACTCCGTACTCTATTGTATAGATGAGGTAATGTCCTGATAGAAGATCACGAGGATCATAACCTGAGATTGGAAGTACAACTTCTTGGCCGATATGGAGGATATGACGCTTATAAAGTGTAAGTGAAAATAAGGCCATAATAGGAACGATGAGAGCTGAAAATACTAAGATTTTGGTTTTCATTATTTCGCCCATCCTTCAGCCCATTCAGCAAGTTGAGTTCTGTACTTATTCCATAGTCCGGCCATTAGAATAATGATGAGGCCTGAGATAATTAGCCCAACTCCAGTTGTGGCGAGCCCTCCGAAGGCCTGAAAGTAGAGAACGAGAAAACGGAGACCAATAAAAAAGAGGGCGAGAGAAAAGAGTCTTCTTTTCTTTAAGCCTGCAAAAGTTAGAGCGATAGAGCTTAAAATGAAGAGAACAAAAAGAGCGTAGATAAAATCTGATTTGAAATCAGTTAGTATTATATGGCCCATCAAAAGATAAAGAGTAAGGCCAACACTTAAGCTCATTTTGATAATTTTTGTGAATGAAGATTGAAGCCAAACTCCCCAAAGCGAAAAGGCCGCTAAAAGATAAACTGGGAAGTAGGGTACTAGACTTGAACTTTTAATGTGTGGAATATGGGGATAGACTTCAATAATTCCCAAAGAGAAAATCCCCATCAAGAAAAACCAAGTGTGAAAAGCCTTTTCTTGAGATGAACTCTTCAGAAGGGCATTAAGCCCCCAGGCAAGACTTGAGCACAAAAGTGTCACAGTCATGTATATGGCTGCATTGTTATTTTCAAAAAAATTTCGAAAGGGAGAGGCTTCAGTTATGGTCCAAGAAAGACTTAGGATAAAAGCCCCTGTCCAAATGAGTGGGGTGATATAAAGTCGTGAAAGAAGCATGGCCCCTGAAGTGATAAGAGACCAAAGCAACACAGCTTCATAAAGATGTCCGCCTGTATTGTAGATTTGGGCGATGAGTCCGATTGAGGCAAGACAGGCAAGCATGAAAAGAAAAAGAAGGGGTTCAAAGTGCAGAGACATATTTTTGAAGCGATAGTGAAAAGTAAAACCAGCTAAAAGTGATAAAATGAGAAAGTCTACGCAGAGCTTTACTGTACTTGGAATGGCACTCCAGTTTGCAGCGATAATGGAGATGATTCCTATTCCTACGACGAGGGCCCCTAAAATAAGAAGTCCTGTCATTATCCAGGGACTTTCATTTTTGTGGGCTTCAAAATCTTTGATGAGTGTTGCTTGCTCTGTCGTGATGAATTTTTGCTCTACCCAAGTTGTTAGTTTCTTATCGAGTTTAGACATGAAGCCTCGTTGTCATAGTGAGTACTTCTTATCGGACAAAAATGAGATTTTTTTACGCAATTATTTCTGGAGTGAAATCGTTGGTTGCTTGTTTAATCTCCAGTTCATCATTCCTAAAATAAGAATGAATCCTCCGATGGTAGGCGCAAGGATTTCCAGAGTGCTGTGAGAGGCAATGAGACCAATCGTGGCAGGAATAACTGAAGCCCCAATGCTGGCCGCTCCGATTTGGTAGGCGATCACACGCTCAGCTGTCTCATGAGTGAAGCGTCTTGGTGTCTCGTGCATGAGGCAGGGATAGACGGGGGAGAAGCCCAATCCTAAAAGGAGAAGTCCTACAAGGGCACTGTAATGAAAGTTTTGATTGAAGAGAAGAAAGGCTCCAACCAAAGCGAGGCTTAAACCCCATTTCACCATAAAACGATTGCCAAACTTATCAGCAATGATTCCTGTTAAAATTCTTCCGACTGTGATGGCCCCAAAATAGAGGGACACCCAAAAACCAGCTTCTGCTTGTGAATAGTTCCTTGATTCAACCAGCATGGACGCCGTCCAAATTCCTACAGCGCATTCACACGCAGTATAGAAGGCATACATGAAGATTTGTATCCAGGGCTCAACATGTCTCATGCCACTGATCAGTTGAGTGCTTAATTCATTATGGACAATATATTCTTTGTGGTTGGTATTTTTAAAAAGCTTTGAGCTCATCACAAGAGTCAGAGTGAGAAGGGTTTGAATAAAAGCGATAATAAAATAGCCATTTCTCCAAGAGCCACTCGTTGCGATCATGCCTGTCATAATAAGAGGCCCTAGAGTTGCTCCCACTCCCCAGCAGGCATGAAGCCAGTTCATGTGACGTGAGCTGAAGTTTTTAGCGACAAAATGATTGAGGGAGGAATCGATGGCCCCTTGGCCAAAGCCTAAGGGGATGGCCGCAAGAAAGACCCAGAAAAAACTGGGGGCTAAGGCATAACCCAAAATACCAATGACAGTCAGAAAAGTACTGGTGGCGATGATGGGCCCTGTTTTAAAACGTCTAAGAAGACGCACGCTCATAAAACTGGATGTTGCTGAACAGCCTGTTAGAAGAAGGGCAATGAGACCAGCTGCCTCTAACTTGGCATTGATCGTAAGTCGCATGGTGGGCCAAGCCACACCAAGAACAGAATCCGGAAGTCCTAAGCTTATAAAAGCGAGATAAATAATGACGATAATGAGAGTTGATGGCATAGGCCCCTAAGGTATAACGTCTTTGGGCAAAAAAAAAGGGCCGGATAAATCCGACCCTCATATCGAAAGATGTAACGAAATTACTTCTTTTCTGGAGCTGCAGCTGGAGCAGCTTCTTCAGCTTTTACTTCTTCTTTCTTAGCTTTTTTAGCTTTCTTAACTTTTTTCACTTTTTTAACTTCTTCTTTCTTTACTTCGCCGTTAACAGCTGGAGTTGCTTCTGGAGCAGGAGCAGCGTTTTGAGCGAAAGCAACAGTCATACCAAGAGCGCAAACAAGAGCTAACATCTTTTTCATAAATCCTCCTAAGGATT
>JACCEE012228572.1_pt1 | contig 29360 bp, 27 predicted proteins | sample 7449931 | NCBI WGS metagenome assembly JACCEE01 (sample SAMN15323457, study PRJNA562643) | freshwater metagenome | isolation source: river surface water | place: USA:Blue River Watershed | collected 2017-08-19 | reverse complement strand
TGCTCGTAGATAGCTTGTATCATTTAATCCGCATGTATCGAGTGCAGTTAGGGATGGCTGGGCCTAGAGTCACCACCGCCTTTGATGAACATCGCCATATTGTGCAAGCCATTTCTAATCGTGACGCAGAACTCGCCGAAATGTTAATGCGCCGTCATATCTTATATACCAAGCAGAATTCACAAAAGACTTTGCTGAGTCACATCAATAGCCAAACGAGGATGTAGTATGAATACAAATTATCGTAAGCCTTTAGCTGGTACGAATTTAGACTTCTTTGATACCCGCGCCGCCGTGGAAGACATCCAAGCGGGTGCGTATGAAAAATTACCTTATACTTCTCGCGTGTTAGCCGAGCAATTAGTCCGCCGTTGCGACCCTGCAATGTTGACGGATTCTTTAAAACAGTTAATTGAACGCAAACGCGACTTAGATTTCCCTTGGTATCCTGCGCGGGTCGTGTGCCATGACATCTTAGGTCAAACCGCATTAGTGGATTTAGCGGGCTTGCGCGACGCAATCGCTGAGCAAGGCGGCGACCCTGCAAAAGTTAATCCTGTTGTGCCAACGCAATTAATCGTTGACCACTCCTTAGCCGTTGAATTTGGTGGCTTTGACCCTGACGCTTTCCGTAAAAACCGTGAAGTGGAAGACCGCCGTAATGAAGACCGTTTCCATTTTATCGAGTGGACTAAAACTGCATTCAAAAACGTCGATGTGATTCCTGCGGGCAATGGCATCATGCACCAAATTAACTTGGAAAAAATGTCGCCCGTGATTCAAGTGCGTGACGGCGTGGCTTTCCCTGATACTTGCGTCGGGACTGATAGCCACACGCCTCACGTCGACGCATTAGGCGTAATTGCGATTGGTGTCGGTGGTTTAGAAGCGGAAACGGTGATGTTAGGTCGCGCTTCAATGATGCGTTTACCTGACATTATCGGCGTGAAATTAACGGGCAAACGTAAAGCAGGCATCACGGCAACTGACGTGGTTTTAGCTTTAACCGAATTCTTGCGTAAAGAGCGCGTTGTCTCTGCTTATCTCGAATTCTTCGGCGATGGCGCAGTGGATTTAACCATTGGTGACCGTGCCACGATTTCCAATATGACTCCAGAATTTGGCGCGTCTGCGGGCATGTTCTACATTGATTCACAAACGATTGATTATTTAAAATTAACAGGGCGTGACGCTGCACAAGTGGCTTTAGTGGAAAACTACGCTAAAACTACAGGTTTATGGGCAGACAGTTTAGTCAATGCAGAATATGAGCGCGTCTTAGAATTTGATTTGTCGACTGTTGTGCGCAACATGGCAGGCCCTTCTAATCCCCACCGTCGTTTACCCACTTCTGCTTTAGCTGAACGTGGTATTGCGGTGAATTTAGACAAAGCCCAAGCAGAAGAAAAAGAAGGCAAAATGCCCGATGGCGCGGTGATTATTGCTGCAATCACTTCCTGCACCAACACTTCTAACCCTCGCAACGTCGTTGCCGCTGGTTTATTAGCGAAAAAAGCCAACGAGTTAGGCTTAGTGCGTAAACCTTGGGTGAAATCCTCTTTTGCGCCTGGTTCTAAAGTCGCAGAATTGTATTTAACGGAATCAGGTTTATTACCTGAATTAGAAAAATTAGGCTTCGGCATCGTCGCCTTTGCTTGCACCACCTGTAATGGCATGAGCGGCGCGTTAGACCCTGTTATTCAACAAGAAATTATTGACCGTGATTTATACGCAACGGCGGTATTGTCTGGCAATCGTAACTTTGATGGTCGTATTCACCCGTATGCTAAACAAGCATTTTTAGCTTCTCCTCCTTTAGTCATCGCTTATGCCATCGCAGGAACAGTGCGTTTTGACATTGAAAAAGATGTGTTAGGCACGGATAAAAACGGCAAAGCGATTACCTTAAATGACATTTGGCCGTCTGATGAAGAAATCGACGCAATTGTTAAACAATTCGTGAGACCAGAACAATTTAATCAAGTTTACATTCCGATGTTTGACTTAGGTGCAGTAGAAGAAGCGAAAAGCCCCTTGTACGACTGGCGACCCATGAGCACTTATATCCGCCGTCCGCCTTATTGGGAAGGTGCATTAGCAGGTGTGCGTGCCTTAAAAGGGATGCGTCCATTAGCAGTATTAGGCGACAACATCACCACCGACCACTTGTCACCTTCTAACGCAATTCTGGCGAGCAGTGCCGCAGGCGAATACTTAGCCAAAATGGGCTTACCTGAAGAAGATTTTAACTCTTATGCAACCCATCGCGGCGACCATTTAACCGCACAACGCGCTACTTTTGCTAATCCGCAATTGTTAAACGAAATGTGCCGCGACGAAAACGGCAATGTCAAAAAAGGTTCTTTAGCGCGTATCGAGCCAGAAGGTAAAGTGACGCGTATGTGGGAAGCGATTGAAACTTACATGGAACGCAAACAGCCTTTAATCATCGTAGCAGGCGCGGATTATGGTCAAGGCTCTTCTCGTGACTGGGCAGCAAAAGGCGTGCGTTTAGCGGGGGTTGAAGCGATTGTTGCAGAAGGTTTCGAGCGCATTCACCGCACGAACTTAGTCGGTATGGGCGTGTTACCGCTGGAATTCAAAGCAGGTGAAACCCGTCACACTTACAATATCGACGGCACTGAAACGTTTGATGTCATCGGCGAATTAACCCCACGCGCTGAGTTGACCGTTGTGATTCACCGTAAAAATGGTGAAACCGTGAATGTACCTGTCACTTGCCGTTTAGACACCGCCGAAGAAGTTTCTGTATATGAAGCAGGTGGCGTGTTACAACGCTTTGCGAAAGACTTTTTAGAAGCGACAGCGGCTTAATGCGTTGATTGAAAGTTGAGTGTTATCTTGAGGGTAACACTCGCTTTTCTCGCATTTTTCGTTGACTAGGCAAACTGAATCATGAAATTTGAATGGGATACTAAAAAAGAACAAATTAATATTCAAAAACATGGTATTTCTTTTGAACAAGCCTCTTATGTTTTTACTGACCCTTATTCTTTAAGCCAATATGATGAAGCGCATTCTGCTGAAGAAGACAGATGGGTATTACTAGGAAAATCCTTAAACGAAGTTATACTTGTGGTAGTGCATACGATTAGAGATGCTGATGGCATTGAATTAGTTAGAATTATTAGTGCTAGAAAAGCAACCAAAAATGAATGCAATACCTACATAAGCAGGTGTCCAAAATGAAAGATGAATATGATTTCAGTAACGCAGAGCAAGGTAAATTCTATCGACCTGTAGAGGAGCTAGATATTCCTATTTATCTGGATGAAGAAGTGAAAGCATTTTTTATAAAAAAGATGAAAGCGAATCACGCTCAGTTTTCTATGAGTGAAATTATTAATGCGCTGATTAAAAAAGATATTGAAATTTCCAATAAGTTATTAGGCTAATAACACTTTTATCACAAGAAACCGATGTTGCTTTATCAGCATCTAGTGTTAAGCCAAAGTGGGGAGCATAAGCTGTTGCCATTTTATAACACATGGCAGAAAGAAATGACTGCTCCATCGACGGCGTTTTGTTCGCCCTACGCGCTAGGTTTGCTACTAAGCTTCTATTAATTCATTTGTTAGGAGTAAATAATCATGTCTTTAGCTGAATTATTACCTTTAGCCTCTGCTTTATCACACGATGAAAAGTTTCAATTAATACAAAGCTTATTGACACAACTGGCGCAAGAAACAGGGGTTGCTTTACCTGTTCCGAATGTTAAGCCAAAGCAGGAACAACAAGCAGCCGCCATTTTGCAACGCATGGCAGACAGACAAGCGTCATCTGAAATTACTGATCCCGTAGCTTGGCAACGCAGTTTACGAGAAGAATCACCTTTAGTTGGTCGAGAATAAATAATGCTTTTAGACAGTAACGCGATTATTTATGCGGTTAAACCCCAATTTGTCCAATGCGCCAGCAACGAAAAATGTCTGTCGGTGATTCGATTATTGCCGCCACTGCAATTTTGCATAAATTAACTTTAGTCACGGCTAATACCGATGATTTCCAGTGGATTCCAGACATTCAATTATTAAATCTGCTACCCCTAGCAAACTCATAATCAAAGCAACACGCATAAAACACCTATTTCCAACCACCCGTTGCAAAGGAAACCATCAACATGTCTAACGTCCCTCAAATTAAAATCCCAGCCACTTACATGCGCGGTGGCACGAGCAAAGGCGTATTTTTCAACTTAACCGACTTACCCGCCGCCGCTCAAGTCGCAGGCGAAGCACGCGATAAATTATTACTGCGCGTTATCGGTAGCCCCGACCCTTACGGCAAACACACCGACGGCATGGGTGGCGCGACTTCTAGCACCAGCAAAACCGTTATTCTGTCTAAAAGCACCCAACCTGACCACGATGTGGATTACTTATTCGGTCAAGTGGCGATTGATAAACCCTTTATCGATTGGAGTGGTAACTGTGGCAATTTAACCGCAGCAGTCGGCTCATTCGCGATTTTCAGCGGTTTAATTGACCCTGCGCGTGTCCCCGAAAACGGCACGGCGGTCGTGCGTATTTGGCAAGCCAACATTAAAAAAACCATTATTGCGCATGTACCCGTCACTAACGGCGAAGTACAAGAAACGGGTGATTTTGAATTAGACGGCGTAACTTTCCCCGCCGCAGAAGTACAAGTTGAATTTATGGACCCCGCCGATGGCGAAGGTGCGATGTTCCCAACAGGCAATTTAGTGGATGATTTAGAAGTCCCTAATATCGGCACTTTCAAAGTCACGATGATTAACTCAGGTATTCCCACCGTATTTTTAAACGCGGAAGACCTTGGCTACACAGGCACAGAATTACAAGAAGCCATCAACGGCGACCCTGCGGCCTTAGCGCGTTTTGAAACCATCCGCGCCTATGCCGCTTTACGCATGGGTTTAATCAGCAAACTTGAAGAAGCCGCAAGCCGTCAACACACGCCTAAAATCGCATTTGTTGCTAAACCACAAGCTTATGTTTCTTCTAGTGGTAAACAAGTCACTTTAGACGATATTGATGTGAATGTCCGCGCGTTATCCATGGGCAAATTACACCATGCCATGATGGGCACTGCGGCGGTAGCTATCGGGACAGCCGCTGCTATCCCTGGCACATTGGTCAATTTAGCGGCAGGCGGTGGAGAACGTAACGCCGTCCGTTTTGGTCATCCATCGGGTACATTACGGGTTGGCGCAGAAGCTCAATTAGTCAATGGCGAATGGATTGCGACAAAAGCCGTGATGGGACGTAGCGCGCGGGTATTAATGGAAGGTTATGTGCGTATTCCGGGGGATGCGTTTTAAGGTTTGTATTTAAATCTACGTTTTGCAACAGAGCCTTATCAAACTTATTGAGAGGCTCTTTTTTTGTGTTTTTGCCCACGGAAGTTATTAACTGATGTTCAAATTGGCTTTTAACATTGTTGAAGCCTCAAGTTTTGGCGGTTAAAACCGTTTTTAATGGATATATACTATTATCGTTATAATTGCTAAATATAGTTTTACAGAGTGAAAAATCATTATGTACACATTTCAAGTGAGTTCACAGATTAACGAAAATGGTTTGCTTTCAATTAAATTGCCTCAAGAATGGGCAAATCAACAGGTTAATGTTTTGTTAGTGTTAGAGGCATTGCAAAACAGTTTAAAACAGCCTGAGCCAGCTAACCTAACGCGGGCATTTGAGTTATTAACGCAGTTGCCAGACGATTTTATGAATGAGCGTACAAGTGATGCACCACAATCTCGGGAAGAGTGGTTGTGAAATTGCGTTATTTGTTAGACACCAATATTTGCATTTATATCGCAAAGAAAAAGCCATTAGAAGTTTATCAACGACTGAGTACATTGAATATTGGTGAAGTGGGCATGTCTGCAATTACTTTCGGGGAATTACGTTATGGGGCAGAGAAAAGTCAGCATCGAGAAATCGCTTTACAGAAGTTAGCGCAACTTGAGCAATATATTCCTGTGGTTGTGCCAACAAAAGAAACAGCAGAACATTATGGCATTATTCGGTGTTTTCTTGAAAAACAAGGGCAACCTATTGGGAATAATGATTTATAGATTGCAGCTCATGCTTTATCGCTGAATATTGTCTTAGTGACAAATAATACGAAAGAATTTATCCGAGTACCTAACTTGTTTGTGGAGAATTGGGTATTAGGTTGAGAATTGTTGATTGGTAATATTTAACTTTTCATCTATTCAATAATTTATAGTTTTATTTGGTAAAATAACCATAAATTTCAATTTGTTGCTGTAAAAATTTATTTATCCTTTTGAATTCATTTTTTAAAAAATGATGAATTTAAGAATAATTCTTTACTAATAAAATATTGAAATAAATTGATATTTTTACTAATTAATGGCTAATTTATTGATTATAATTATATTTTTCAATATAAAGAATAACTATATGATGTTTATAATTATTTTCGCAAGATTCGCGTTATTAGGTTCAAAAACGAGCAGGGCTGCCAATTGCAATCGCTAAAGCGATTGTACTCCTCAGTTCAACTGCGTAACTCCTAAAAGTTCGTATTTGATTCTATAAGGCTATGAATGTAATACGGCACAATGTTGCAAAACCTTGTGCCGTATTTTTTTGTGTATAATTTGAGTTCAGCGAGTTTCTTTTAAACAGACAATATTTTAATCTTGTCTGGTCAAACCTTTGCGTGCATTCCAACCTACGCGGTCTCGAAGACCTCGCAGGTCTTGGCGGGCGTTTGAATCGCGCGCCGAAGTCAGTTTTAAACTAACTATTCAATACTTTAATCGTTGGAAATTTGGTGCTGTAATCTTTGCCTTTTAACGACAGTTTAGCGGCAATTTTACGCGCAATTTCACGGTACATTAAGGAAATTTTGCTGTCTGCATCCGCAACCACGGAAGGTTTGCCGCCGTCGGTATATTCGCGAATCGACATATCAAGCGGTAATTCTCCCAATAAATCAACGCTGTAATCACTTGCCATTTTTTGCCCGCCGCCGCTGCCAAAAATATGTTCTATATGTCCGCATTGACTGCAAATGTGTACACTCATGTTTTCTACAATGCCCAATACGGGAACATTGACTTTTTCAAACATTTTTAACGCTTTACGCGCATCTAATAATGCAATATCTTGCGGCGTGGTAACAATCACTGCGCCCGCAACAGGGATTTTTTGCGCTAGTGTCAATTGTGTGTCCCCTGTGCCTGGCGGTAAATCGATAATCATGTAATCCAAATCATGCCATTGTGTTTCATTTAACAATTGTTCAAGGGCTTGTGTGACCATTGGCCCGCGCCAAATCATCGGCGTGTCTTCTTCAATCAAATAACCAATGGACATGCTTTGTAAACCGTAACTCATGACAGGCTCTAAAGATTTGCCATCTTTAGATTCTGGTTGGGTTTTCGCTCCCAACATGCGCGGTTGACTAGGGCCATAAATATCTGCATCCAAAATGCCCACGGTCGCGCCTTCTGCTGCTAACGCTAAGGCTAAATTAACGGAAGTAGTAGATTTACCTACGCCGCCTTTGCCCGAGGCGACGGCAATAATATTTTTCACCCCTTTCAAAGGTTTAACCCCTTGTTGTACCGAATGGGACACAATCGCATAAACAACGGTTAAAGCAACTTTTTGCACATTCAGCGTATTTTTTAAATGGGCACTTAAAGCATCGTTTAAAGTTGCAATATAACCATTTAAAGGAAAACCGAATTCTAAAGTTAAATGCACTTGCTCATTTTCAATTGCAATCTGTTTAATACATTTTGCACTGATTAAATCCTTATTTAAGTATGGTTCAATATAACTTTGTAATGCCTGTTCAACGGCTTCTTTAGAAAGCATTGTCATTATTTCTTCCTCATGTTTCTTTAAAAAAACTTTAAAACCAACTACCGACTAGAATAAAACCCGCCCAAAAAAAAGGATGTTGATATTCAGGGATTTGTCGCAATTTAGTTTGAGCAATTTGCAAAGCGCGTGCTTTAGAATTTTGTTGTAAAGCTTGATAAAATTCAGTCATTAATAACGCTGTGGCTTTATCATCTACCGCCCATAAACTGGCTAATGCACTGCGCGCGCCCGCTTTTAAGGCAATACCTGCTAGTCCTAATGCCGCTTGTGGCGAAATGCTATTTTGCACTGCATTCGCCGTGGTGGCTGTTTCGCACGCGCTCAGTGTAAGCAATTCTAGGGGAGAATCTTTAAATTGAGCAACTTTTAAATAATTTTCTAATTCGTCTAATGTTAAACGTTCATCAAACGTCAAAATAAAACTGTCGCGCGGATTTTCACGCAGTTGTCCGTGTGTGGCTAAATGAATGATATTATAGTTATTTAAACGAATTTCGTTGACAATGCGCTGTTGTAAAAAACGGTTGTTTTTTAAAATTAACGCTGACTGTCCATAAATCTGTTGTAAATTATCAATTTCTTGTTTGACCGCGGGCAAAGCGGGAAAAGTTTGCACTGCTTCACTCAAGCCACCGACTAACAAATGGCTGTAAGTGTCTATTTGTTTAGCAGAAGTACGGCGCAAATCGGTCAAAGCTAACGCGGGTGTAATGGTCAGGGCATATTTTTCAGTTAAATACTGTTTTCCATCAAACAATGCGGCAAAGGGTAAAGTGAGCAAAACTCCTTGTGGAACAATGATTAAGGTCTGGATTTGTTGTTGTCGCAACGTTGTTTCTAACGGCGCAATTAACCATTGATATAAACGCAAGGCTTGCTTTTGTTCTAAACGTGGTAAAAAAGTGCGGACTTGTTGTTCTAAATCAATCTGTTCGCCTGTAGTAGTGAATTGGTAAATTTGTTGATTGGGTAGCGTTAATAACAATTCTGTGCGTTCAGCAAGCACAATTGGATATAGCACAGCAGCTTCGGGCGTTAACAAGTGTTCAAGGTTTTTTTGTTGCGTTTGCCAAACGTTAACACATTCATCTTGAAAGTAATTTTCTAATTCAAGCGTTTTGAATTGTTCAACGACATCACGCGCTTGGCGTAAAAAATGTTGTTGCCTCTCCCCTGTTTGAGCAAGTGGGGCTTGTGTTAACAGTAAGTCCGCAAATTCTAAATAAAAAGGTTGCACCGCCCGCGTGAAAAAATCTTGGTAAAGTTGGGCATTTGGTTGTTTTTGTCCAATAAAGGCGGGGCGTAATTTTTCTAATAAATTAATCGCGTGTTGATAACTTTTTAGCGCAGGTTCTATTTGCTGTTGTTTTGCTTGCAATTTTCCCAATTGCCAGTAGTGTTGATAGCTTAAATCAATTTTATTTTGGGCGTGGAAAATCGCTTGTTGCGTTAATTTTAAAGCTTCATTTAATTGATTTTGTTTAAATTTAATTTGTCCTAATTGTCCTAAAACAATCGATAATAAACGTTGTTGTTCAAAAGAATAAGGATGTTGCGTTAATTCAGCGGCGGGGCGATAAAGCGTGGTGAGTAATTCAGTAAATAAGCGTTCGCGTTGCTGAATATCGGTTTGTTGACAGGCGGTTTGCAGTAAAGTGGCGTATTGAGTATCTTCAGGTGAAATGCACGCCGTCGCAAGGGATGCGAAAGTGCATAAGCAGGATAACAGCAATAATTGCTTGAATATCATGAAATTCACATAGACAAGGGAACGGGCGCGCCCGTTCCACAAGTAAGCTTAGTCTGCCGTTTTAGGCGACGGCAACATCGCAACTAAGGGGGAGGCTTGATGCGTTAACATGCCTAAAATTGCGGCGATGCGTTGGCGTAATTCGCGACGGTCAATAATTAAATCAACTACGCCGTGTTTTAATAAAAATTCACTGCGTTGAAAACCTTCGGGCAAGGTTTCGCGTACTGTCTGCTCAATCACCCGCGGCCCCGCAAAGCCAATTAACGCATTGGGTTCGGCAATATTGACATCACCGAGCATCGCTAAACTAGCTGATACGCCGCCAGTGGTGGGGTCAGTCAACACGGAAATGAATGGTAAACCTTTTTGATTCAAGCGGTTTAATGCTGCGCTGGTTTTTGCCATTTGCATTAGCGAAAATAACGCTTCTTGCATCCGCGCGCCGCCGCTGGCAGAAAAGCAGATAAATGGACAATGTAATTCAATGGCTTTATTTACGCCGCGCACAAATCGCTCGCCCACCACGCTGCCCATTGAGCCTGCCATAAATTTAAATTCAAAAGCTGCCGCAATGGTGGTTAAACCTAATAACGTACCACGCATAACGATAAGTGCATCTTTTTCATTGCATTCTTTTTGCGCGGCGAGTAAACGGTCTTTATATTTTTTGCTATCACGGAATTTTAATTTATCAATCGGTGCGAGATTTGCGCCGAGTTCTTCAACTGTTCCGCTGTCTAAAAAGCCTAGCAAACGTTGACGTGCACCGATGCGCATGTGATGACTGCATTTTGTGCAGACATGCTGATTACGTTCTAATTCAGCATGATATAGCACAGATTGACAGACAGGACATTTAATCCATAAACCTTCTGGCACGGCATGGCTTTTTTTGCCTTCGGTGCGAATGCGGGAAGGAATGAGACGTTCAAACCAACTCATAAAAAATAACCTAAAACATTAAGGGTTCGTGAGTGGATAATTATCGCAATTATTGTTCTGTGCGATAGTTGGGGGCTTCTTTAGTAATTGTCACATCGTGAACGTGACTTTCACGAATACCTGCTAGGGTAATTTTGACAAATTCGGGTTTGGTCCGCATTTCTTCAATGGTGCGACAACCCGTATAGCCCATGCTTGAACGCAGCCCACCAATTAATTGATAAATCACGCCCCACATGCTGCCACGATAAGGCACGCGCCCTTCGATACCTTCAGGGACAAGTTTATCGGCATCAGTGGTATCTTGGAAATAGCGGTCTTTAGAACCTTTCGCCATCGCCGCAATTGAGCCCATGCCGCGATAGGATTTATAAGAACGTCCTTGAAATAATTCAACTTCGCCTGGGGCTTCGTCTGTGCCAGCTAATAAGCTACCTATCATAATGGTATGTGCGCCAGCAGCAATGGCTTTGGCAACATCACCAGAATAGCGAATGCCACCATCGGCAATAATCGGCACGTCGTAGTCTTTGAGGGCATTGGCAACGTTATCAATTGCTGTAATTTGTGGAACACCTACGCCAGCAACAATCCGTGTGGTACAAATTGAACCAGGCCCAATCCCTACTTTGACTGCATCCACACCTGCATCGGCTAAAGCTAAAGCGGCTGCTCCCGTGGCGATGTTACCGCCGATAACTTGGACATTGGGGTATTCACGTTTGACCCAGCGCACCATTTCCAGCACGCCATCAGAATGTCCATGTGCGGTGTCGACGACAACGACATCCACGCCCGCTTCTACTAAGGCATGAACTCGTTTAATGTTTTCGCCGCCTGTGCCGACTGCCGCGCCAACGCGTAAGGATTCGCGAATGTCTTTGCTTGCATTGGGTTTTTCGGTGGCTTTTTGGATGTCTTTAACAGTAATCATGCCGCGCAGTTCAAAGTCATCATTGACGACGAGCACTTTTTCAATGCGGTGATGGTGTAATAATTCTAAAATTTCTTCGCGTTTAGAGCCTTCTTTTACGGTTACTAAACGGGGTTTAGGGGTCATAATACTGCTGACAGGTGCATCAAAATGGGTTTCGAAACGCAAGTCGCGGCTGGTAACGATACCGACTAAAAAACCTTCTTGGTCAACAACGGGTACGCCTGAAATATTGTTTGCGCGAGTTAATTCTAGCACATGTTGAATAGTGGTATCGGGGGTTACGGTAATTGGATTATTGATAACACCACTTTCAAATTTTTTGACTAAATGCACTTGCAGTGCTTGCTCTTCCACACTGAGATTTTTATGAATAATCCCAATTCCGCCTTCTTGTGCGAGCGCAATTGCCATCCGTGCTTCGGTGACAGTATCCATCGCAGCGGAGACGATAGGGATTTTAAGTGAAATTTTGCGCGTGAGGCGAGTATTTAGAGTAACTTGTTTAGGTAGAACAGAGGAATGGGCAGGCAATAATAAAACATCATCGAAGGTGAGGGCTTCTTGGGCGATACGCATAGTATAAGAAATCCGTGCAGACAAATCAAAAGGTTAATCTTTTAGTTTAGCATTATTTACGGGTATTTGTAAAATGATAGCGTATTTTTAATTTATTATTGAGGATGATTATTACAATTGTAGGGTGGAATAGCATAGCGTTTTCCACCATAGAATATAGAATTCTGCAAAAAGCTAAGTAAAAATGGTTTATAAATGACACGGTGGAATACGGCTTACGCCTATTCCACCCTACAAACGTGCTTTATAGGATGTCTGTTTATTTTTTCAATAATCGCGCGGCATCTTTAGCGAAGTAGGTCAAAATGGCATCTGCGCCCGCGCGCTTGATGCTTAATAATGATTCCATCATTACTGCTTGTTCATTAATCCAGCCTTGCAGTCCAGCGGCTTTAATCATGGCATATTCACCGCTGACTTGATACGCAAAAGTCGGCACTTGTAATTCTGTTTTAACTCGACGGACGATGTCTAAATAGGGCAAAGCGGGTTTAACCATGACCATATCCGCGCCTTCTTGTAAGTCTAATGACACTTCGCGCAGGGCTTCGTTGCTATTGCCGCTATCCATTTGATAGTTATACTTATTGCTTTTACCTAACGCGCCCGCAGAACCGACTGCATCGCGGAAAGGGCCATAAAAACTTGAGGCATATTTGGCAGAGTAGGCTAAAATTTTGGTGTAAATAAAGCCGTTTTTTTCAAAAGCTTGGCGAATCGCGCCAATACGTCCATCCATCATGTCAGACGGGGCGACAATGTCCACTCCTGCTGCTGCATGAGATAAGGCTTGTTTGATTAAAACTTCAATCGTTTCATCGTTTAATACATAGCCAGTATCATCAATAATGCCATCTTGTCCATGGGTTGTGTAAGGGTCAAGTGCGCCGTCAGTAATCACCCCTAATTCTGGAAAGTGTTGTTTTAATAAACGCACGGCACGTTGTACTAAACCATCAGGACGATAAGATTCTTCGGCATGTAAAGATTTTTTATCTGCATCAATCACGGGAAATAAGGCAATCGCAGGAATACCTAATTGCATTAAAATTTCGGCTTCTTTTAATAATTCATCTAAGGTTAAGCGATATTGTTCGGGCATGGAGCTAATGGCTACCCGTTGTTTTTCGCCTTCCATGATGAATACAGGATAAATAAAATCGTCACTACTTAAAACGGTTTCACGCATTAAACGCCGTGAAAAATCATCGCGCCGCATCCGACGCATTCTTAAAAAAGGGAAAGGAGCGGTATTCGCAAGAGGCATCTTGATTCCTTAGATACTCATTAGATACTCAATAGCTTAGTGAGTTATTGAAAAATCGCTATTAATAACGCGGCATTTTGGGGTCAACATCTTCCGCCCATGCAGCAACGCCACCCATTAAGTTGATAATGTTTTTAAAACCATTTTGCTCTAAAAACATCCCGACTTGTGCGCTGCGCATTCCATGATGACAAATAACAACAATTTCTTGTTCTTTGTTTAATTCGTTTAAACGCTGCGGAATTTGCTGCATGGGAATCAGTACAGAGTCAGGAATATGACAAATATCATATTCTTGGGGTTCGCGGACATCTAATAAAACGGGGCGGTTGCCTTGTTGTAAATAACGACTCAAGGCGCGGGGTAATAAAGTTTTCATAGCAATCCTACAAGCAAATAGCAAAATAAACAAAGGCTTGTTTTGAGATAAACAAGCCTTGCTTAAAAAGTGATTTATAAAACAAAATTCGTTGCTGTAGGCGCGCCAACTAAAGAATCAACAACTGTTTCAAATAAACTTTCTGTGACCCATTCTTCTTGTGCGGTGCGGGTAATTAATAACGCTTCCATCACAGGTTTTTCGCCAACGAGGGCAAATAAGCGTCCGCCGACTTTTAATTGTTGTTGAAAATGGGGTTTTAACACAGGCACAGACCCACCGAGTACGATGGCATCATATAACATGTCTGGATTCCAGCCATTGATTGCATCGCCTGTTTTTAATAATACGTTGCTAATTCCCGCCGCGGTTAAATTGGCACTGGCGGCTTGGGTTAATTCAGGATAAATATCAACGCTTTCTACATGGTTAGCTAAAGTTGCTAATAAAGCAGTTAAATAGCCGCATCCTGTCCCGATTTCTAACACGCGGTCAGTGGCTTGTAAGAATAAAGTTTGGACAATTCGCCCTTCAACTTTAGGCGATAACATGCTTTGTCCATGTGCTAAAGGAATATTAATATCAGCAAAGGCTAACGCTTGATATTCAGCGGGCACAAATTTTTCGCGGGGAACTGCCATGATTGCGTTTAATACTTGTTGGTCTAACACTTCCCAAGGGCGAATTTGCTGCTCAACCATGTTAAACCGTGCTTTTTCAACATTCATCTGAAGAGTCCTATGCTATTTTTTATCAGAGATACATCCTCTCTATAAATTTAGAGAGAGGCTTAGGTTAATTTGTTAATTACATTAAATATTTTTGTAATTTTTTGGGTAGTTTATTCACAATAATAGCGTTTGCCGGCGCAGTGGGTAAATAGATAACTGTTAAATGGCTTCTGCCTTCTATTTCTTCCCATGCCGCATCTTTGTAATGCAGGGGATAACGTTGTCCGTCTGCCGCTTGAAATTCAAGCTGTATATTATAAACAACTTGTTTGTCATTGTTGGTATTATCCGCAACTTTTTTAATTATTTGTGCGTCAGCAAGGAGTCCATGTTCTACCATAGATAATTGATAAGCACGCCGCCAACTTGCGATTAAAAAAAGAGCTAACCCTATCAGCGGAAAAATTAATACTGCCACCGCGCCTTGGCTAAATTGCCGTGTACGCATTCCTTGAATCACCGATTCTGGCGGATTGTCTGGATTGTACAAAACAGTGACTAAATGTCCGATTTGGATTTCTTTTTTACTATCCGCTTGATAAGAAATATTATAAAAAGTCTGCTGGTCAAGGTGAAAAATAAAATGATAGGCGAAAATGATTTGCTGATTTTCTACTGATTGACTATCTTCAATCCCGATAATTTGGGCGGGGGCAGTTTTCCAGTCTGCGGTTGGAACGCTTTGAATTTCTGTTTTTGGTAAAAATGCAAAACTTAGTACAATCCCTAAAGCCAGTAATAAACTGCCTATTAAATGTAAGGGATGTCCAAATAACAGATAACGCCATTTAACAGTAGTTGGAAGGGTGCGAACTAATTCCATATAAATCAAAAGAGTGAGTAAAAATGATTATTGGTATAGGGGTTGATTTAACTGAACAATCACGCATTCGGGCAGCGGTAGAACGGCATGGTGAGCGTTTTTTGCAGCGCGTATTTACTGCGCATGAATTAGCGTATTGTCAACGATACCATGATGCAATTCCGCATTTAGCGGGACGGTTCGCCGTTAAAGAAGCAACCATGAAAGCGTTAGGAGCAGGATTAGCGCAACATGTATTTTTCAGCGATATTGAAGTGGTACATTTAGCCAGTGGCGCGCCATCGTTGGTTTTATATCGTCAGGCGTTGCAATTATCACAACAACGCGCCATTACGCAAATGCACGTCACTTTAACCCATTCAGGCGATTTAGCGGTGGCGGTTGTTGTATTAGAAAGTTGAATAATAATAAAATTTTTTAATTACAGCATTAATGAATAACAGGTAATTCTTCAAACATCGTCAATACGCCAACTCGAATATATTCAGTAATTTGACTATAAGCTTGTTCATTTTCTTCGGTTTCATCTACATAGTGGTCAACTTTGGAAAATTTGACAACATCATTTAAAAATTCTTTACTTTCTTCAGACATATCTTCTTCATGTTTGGCGAAGCCTGTTAAACCTACGCCAAATAAAAAACCTTCACACCATTCACCGAGCGCACCTAAACGCTCCTCGAGTGGAGAATCATCATCTGGTAATAATAAATCAAATTCAAAATCTTCATCGTGTAACTGTTGCAAAGTTTCACGTTTTAAGCTGCTTAAATTTTGCACGCATTCACTTTGAGAATTATTATCATCACTATGGTCGCCCACAATATGAGTCAACCATGTTTGCTCAAAATCCATGCGCGAAGTACACAACAAACCACATAAAACACCATGTGCTTCAGCGATGCTTAATAAGGCGTTCATCTGTTGCAAATCGTGAGAGAGTGCGAGATAGTCGGTCATGGTCTATATCCGTTACCAAGGTGGAAGCAAATCTACAATTACGCTATTTGCACAATACTATATTTTACTGGTTTATAGGTCGAGTTTTTATGAAATTTTTACTGATTATTGCCCATGGCAGTCGCCGCGTAGTTTCTAACCAAGAAATTTATCAATTAACGCAACAATTGCAAAACATACCTTCGCAGTTTCAACAAATTCGTTGCGCTTTCTTGGAATTAGCCGAGCCTTCTATTCCTGACGCATTAGAGCAATGTGTACAAGCTGGGGCGCAAGAAATTGTAATTTTGCCTTATTTTTTATCAGCTGGACGACATGTTGCGGAAGACATTCCCCAAGCGGTACACAGCAAACAACTTGTTTATCCACAGGTTAAAATGACGCTTGCACCGTATATTGGGCAAGCCCCACAATTAGTAGAACTTTTGTTAAAATTAGCGCAAAGTACAGTATCACCAATGTTATAACGCAACTTTATCTAGTAAATGTAATAAACGTTGTTTAGCTAATGGAATAGATTGATGCAAAATAGCACGCAGAGTTACCCGATTTTGAAATTGCTGCTCGACTAACTCTAATAATTGTGTAGAACTTAAATGTCGTAAATCAGCCACTTGCTCGGTCATTCCAACGGATTCAAACACGCCTTTAAACTTACCACTGTATGCCATGCCGACAGTTGCAATGCCCTGAGATAATGCTGCAACACAGGCGTGCATTCGTGCACCCATAAAAAAATCCGATAAACCAATAACATACTTAACTTCACGGTGATTTACAGGAGCATCTAACAGTAAAACTCGATGTTCATATTGAGCGGATAAAGTTTGATAAAAATGGGCAGAAGCTTCGGGGTCAGACTCCCGTTGACCTTTTTCTACAAATACATGCGGAATTAAAACTAAAACTGTATTAGGTTGTTGCAAGAAATACTGCGCAACTTGCAACATCATTTCGCGATAATTACTGTGTAAACCAAAATGTTGTTCAGCCGAAGCTTGAGAACCTTCATAGCTATATTCAGCATTATAAAGCAAGCCACTGATATTTAAACCAATAATAACTTTATTTTGCGATTTTAATTGTTGTAAAGTTTGCACCAATACTGCTGCGACGGCTGGCTTTTGCGGTTCTAATAACAAACCTACGTCTGGGATAAATTCAATATGTTTAGCAGGGATGTGTTCTGTTAAAATAGTGCGAATAGTAGTTAAACCCGCTTGGTCGCGGGTAAAAATGGGATTAGCGTGTGATAAAACTTCGGCCGCTAATTGCTGGGCTTCAATCGCTTTAAAAGGGCCATAAGTTTGTGGCAACATTACAAAACGACTACAAAATTGCCAAAGTACACGTTTAAACGCCACACTTTGTTCTAAACGGGGCAAACCATAAATATCAGAAAAACTGTCACCGCCAGTAACATCGGCGATTAAATCTAATTCCGTTAAGAGCTGAAAAGTGGGATTTAAACGTTTAAAAATAGTAGAGAGCCAAGGAAACTGTTGACTTAAACGAATTAGCTGATTTAATTGCACTAAATTTTGAGATTTTAACCAATTCCGCCCAGACCACAGTTCTAAAAAATGGATTGTACGCGGTTGACCATGAATCGTTAACTTTAAGGGAGGATGGGGCACTGCACTTTGTAAATAAACCTCAGCAGAGTGCCAACGGGCGAACAAACAAAGCAAAGTTCCTTCCGCTAACGCGCTCATTCCCATATTACCTGTATCAAACGAAGCTCCTAAGACTAAAATTTTGGGAGAGTCACTAGACATACCACATTCCTTTAGTGTAATGATTCAATGGCATTAATTGCAGAGATAGCGTCATAAAGACGCTACCTGCAAATATTTAAACCCAACTTTCAATGTGTGCAACAACACCATTAATAGCTTGCTCAGCTGAACCAGTAGGAAATTGCTTGGTTAATTGCTGAGTACGGAACATAACAGTAGGTTTATTTAATCCAGTATTAGTTATAATCACTTCTTCAAAATCATCTTGATTTGCAAAGATTTTTTGTTTTAACTCATCAGCGGAGTTTGCTGACAAAGCAGTTAAATAGGCAATTAAAGGACGTTTTTGTTTTTGATGTAACATTATGAAAAACCTCATTGAAAAAAAGAGACCCAAGATTAAAAAAATCTTTGCTATTTTACTACACAATTTTTATTGTGAGAAATAACCCTGTCAAAAACTAAATTTGGCAGGTCTAAACAATATAAATAAAAGATAATAATGCTTAATCTATTGAAGTTCTTAAATCTCTCGCGCATTATTATTTAATTGTGTCACTTTCTCAAAATAAATAGTAGCTATGTGATGTTATTCTTCTTTACTTTTCAGATGTTAAATAACCACAATGAATAATACTGATATTGAACAATTGCAACAGCAAATACAACACCTGATTGAACAAAATGCTCAACTTGTTGATAAAAATAATCAATTACTAAAAGACAATCAGCAGTTAAAACAGCAAATTGAACAAGTAAATTCCCTCCCCCATTTTCCACATCCCCATTTTTTTTCTCAACTTGCACCTTATTTTCTTTATTTTTTAGAAAAACTTAACGAAAGCGTTGCTTTAATTAAACCTAATGGTGAATGTGTTTTTATCAATATTCAAGGTGCAATGCGATTAGGTTTTTTACCTGAGCAAATGATTAATCGTAATTTGTTTGATTTTTTTCCTTTAGAAGTACGACAACACCGACAACATTATTTTAATTTAGTTATTCAAAGCCAAGAAATTTTAACTTTTGAAGACCAACGGGATAAACGCTGGTTTGAACACACTTATTATCCCTTATTTGATGCACAAGAAAATTTAATTTACATTGCTATCTTTGCTTATGAAACGACTTTAAAGAAACAAATAGAAAATTCTTTGCGACAAAGTGAGCAACGTTTTAATTATGCAATGCAAGGTTCTAATGAAGGAATTTGGGATATTGATTTTAATAGCGGAGAAGTTTATTTTTCACCACGTTGTAAACAAATGTTAGGTGACGAAAGAACCGAATTTCTTAATCATCCACAAGCTTTATTAAATCGTTTACATCCAGAAGATTATCTTCGCGTTTTAGAAAAACAGCAAACTTATTTAACTAAAAAAATTTCAAATTATGAAATAATCTGTCGTTTGCAACATCGCGATGGGAGTTATATACCTGTTTTAATTCGGGCTATTGCGGTCTGGAATCATTACGGCGAACCTTCTCGTCTGGTTGGAACACTGTTTGATGTAACTGAATTACAACGCGCAGAACACCAACGCCAAGCTGCTGAACAATTTGCTAATACTCAAGCAATACGTTTTAAAACAGTCTTAGAAACTATTTCAGATGCTATTATTGTCATTAATCAAAAAGGATTAATTGAACTAATTAATCAAGCGACAGAACAATTATTTGGTTATCTTGCCCCAGAATTATTACAACAACCGATAGAAAAACTTTTCATTGCGGGCGGAATGCCATTAGCACAATGTTTAAATTTACAACGAGGTTGTGAAATTATTGGACGACATAAACAGGGTAAAAGTTTAATTTTATTAGCAAGTATGGGGATATTTGAAGAGTCTCAACAAAAACATTTTACTTTAATTTTGCATGATATTAGTCGGCAGAAAGCGGTTGAGCAAGAATTACAACGTGCCCGCGAATTAGCAGAAAGTGCCAATTTAGCAAAGAGTAATTTCTTAGCTATGATGAGTCATGAAATTCGCACCCCCATTAATGGTATTTTAGGCATTATTGAATTATTGCTTAATACAAATTCAAATCAAATAGAACAACGCCATTATTTAGAACGTGTGCAACAATCAATGCAACATTTATTGCGGGTTATGAGTGATATTTTAGAGTTTGCTCAAATTGGGGAAAGCTGTTCTTCTTTACAACAAAAAGATTTTAATTTGCGTTCTTTATTAGAAGAAACCGTAGAATTATTTGCTTATTCCGCAAGTACAAAAGCAATTTCTTTAGGATATCAATATCCATCTACTTTAAGCAGTTGGGTGAATGGGGATATTAACCGTTTACGCCAAATTTTAAATAATTTAATTGGTAATGCGCTTAAATTTACGCAATCGGGTTGGGTTTTACTACAAGTTTCTTTAGCGCATGAAAATGATGAATTAATGTATTTATTGTTTGAGGTAATGGATAGCGGAATTGGAATTGCCCCTGAAACACAAGCAAATTTATTTGATATTTTTCAGCAGGTTGACCAATCAACGACGCGGCGTTTTGATGGTATAGGGATGGGGTTAGCTATTGTGCATCGCTTAGTGCATTTAATGGGGGGAGAATTAGGGGTTAGTAGTGAATTAAATAAAGGGAGTTGTTTTTGGTTTAAATTAGCATTACATAAAGTTAGTACACCAAATTTAAATATGGCTAACAGTCTAAATAATGAAACCCCATCTGACATAGAAGAAAAATTTGAATCGCCCTTTAAAACACCATTGCACACTGAAACTGGACGAACAATTTACATTTTATTAGCAGAAGATAATTTAGTAAATCAAGAAGTTGCTCGTGAAGTGTTGCAACGAATGGGATGTGAAGTAACCGTGGTGAGTGATGGACTAGCGGCGGTATCTGCCATTCGGCAAAGTCAATTTGATTTAGTTTTAATGGATTGCCACATGCCAGAAATGGATGGATATACTGCCACACAAACAATAAGACAGTGGCAAATGCAACGTGGACAAGTGCATACGCCGATTATTGCATTAACGGCTAATGCCCTGCCAAATGACCGTAATAAATGCTTAGAAGCTGGCATGGATGATTACATCAGCAAGCCTTTTAAAGCAATACATTTACGCCGAGTAATTGAGCAATGGACAAAAACTATTCCACAATCCAACATTGAAACGCAAGCTAAAGATATTCAACCTACACAACATTGTGAACCTATTTTAGAGACTCATATTTTGGAAGAATTAGCACTTGAACTCAATCCACAAGGCGTTATAAAAATTATAGAATTATTTTTGCGAGAATTGCCAAAGTATATGCAGCAAATGCAAGAACAATTGCAACAACAAGCAGGTGAAGGTTTATATTTAGCAGCACATAAATTTAAAGGGGCAAGTCAAAATGTGGGTTTACAACGCACCTTACAACATTGTAAACTTTTAGAAGGCTATGCAAAAAAACAAGAGTTTAATCAAGCTTTTTCTGAGTTTTTAGCCTTAGAACAAACAATGAATGAAGCTAAATCTCTCTTAGAACAGTTTTGTGAAAGTTTAAGAAAAACGATACACTAGAAAACATTAAATTTTAAAATTTGGCATATTATTTGATTGCTCATAGTTCGCGTAAACTGTAAATTTTGTAACATTAATATTGCCTTTTTTTCTAAAAACTTAAGTACATAACAATGTGCTTATAATAATTTATCCAGATAGTAATTTAAAAAAACTTGCAGTTTACATAGAAACTGCGCTAAAATCTTGAGTTTTTCAGGGCTGTTAGCTCAGCTGGTAGAGCAGCTGACTCTTAATCAGTAGGTCATAGGTTCGAACCCTATACAGCCCACCAAAAATTCCCAGTAAAGTCCAGCAAACACGCTGGTTTTTTTATTCCTAATAACCCAGAATTTATCCCCTAAGCGAAAGTGGCGGAATCGGTAGACGCGCTGGTTTTAGATACCAGTAGGGAAACCTGTGAGAGTTCGAGTCTCTCCTTTCGCACCACCCCACTGAGCAGGTGACGAGTAAGTCGTGGTCTAAAGAGGTCAAGCCATGCAGGTGTCTATTGAATCAACTAGCTCTCTCGAACGTAAAATGACTATCGGATTACCGAAAGAGCGTGTGCAAGAAGAAGTTCAAAATCGTTTAAAATCTATTGCTAAGACGGCAAAAGTAGATGGATTCCGTCCTGGTAAAGTGCCCATGCGCGTTATTCAACAACGTTATGGTCAACAAGTACGCATTGAAGTTATTGACGAATTAATTGGTTCTAGCTTCTATGAAGCAGTTGAACAAGAAAAAGTCCGTCCCGCAGGACAACCCCACATTGATTTAAACAGCGACTTAAAAGACTTAGAAGCAGACTTATCTTTTACAGCCAGCTTCGAAGTGTATCCTGAATTCACTGAATTAGTTTGGGAAAATTTGGCAATCGAGAAGACTGTTTCCGATATCCAAGAGTCTGATGTTGATGGCATGATTGAGAAATTACGTCAACAACGCCGTACATGGAAAGATGTAAGCCGTCCTATTGCTAAAGGTGATCGCGCCATTATCAATTTTGAAGCTACTGTTGATGGTAAAGATTTTCCCAATAACAAATTAACCGAACATCCTATTTTCATCGGCGAAAACTTTTTTATTTTAGAAGGTTTTGAAGATGCTTTAATCAGTGCAAATGCGGGCGAAGAAAAATCTTTAACCCTCAAATTCCCAGCCGATTACCGTAATGCTGATTTAGCAGGCAAAGATACTCAATGTCATGTTAAAGTGTTATCTGTTGCAGAACCCGAATTACCCGATTTAGATGACGAGTTTGCTAAAACTTTAGGGGTAGAAGAAGGCGGTATCGAAGCATTGCGCAAAGACGTACGCACTAACATGCAACGTGAATTAGAAAACGCATTAAAAACAGATACTAAAGCAAAAATTTTAGATGCTTTATTAACTGCTAACCCTTTAGAAATTCCCAAAGCCTTGTTGCAAGAAGAAGCAAGCCGCTTAGTTGAATTCAATCAACAACAATTAAAATCCCGTGGTTATGGCGATTTAAAACTTGCACCTGATATGTTTTTAGAGCAAGCTAAAAAACGGGTACACACTGGCTTGTTAATGGGCGAGTTGATGCGTAAATATGAAATTAAAGTGGATGCAGAGCGCGTCCGTACTTTAATTGATTCTATTGCTGCTACTTACGAAGAACCTGATGCCGTCGTGAATTACTACTATAGCGACCGTCAACGTTTAAACGAAGTTGAAGGCGCAGCCTTAGAAGAGCAAGTCATTGAGTTTTTATTAGCCAAAGCACAAATCACTGAACAAGCATTAGACTTTAACAGCGTGATTAAACGTGCACAAGAACGTAAAGAAGCTTAATAACTAAAAAGAGGTCATTATGGCGACAATGCCTGATATTCATGCAGCGGGTGGGTTAGTTCCCATGGTCGTAGAACAATCAGCACGCGGCGAGCGTGCCTATGATATCTACTCTCGTTTGCTGAAAGAACGTGTTATTTTTTTAGTCGGACCCGTTGAAGATTACATGGCGAATTTGGTTGTCGCCCAATTACTCTTTTTAGAATCTGAAAATCCAGATAAAGACATTCATCTGTACATCAATTCGCCTGGTGGTGTTGTCACTGCTGGCTTAGCGATTTACGACACCATGCAATTTATTAAACCTAATGTCTCAACTTTATGTATTGGACAAGCAGCCAGCATGGGCGCGTTATTGTTAGCTGGTGGTGCAGCGGGCAAACGTTACTGTTTACCCCACTCACGGATTATGATTCACCAACCTTTAGGTGGATTCCAAGGACAAGCAACAGATATTGACATTCATGCGCGTGAAATTTTGCGTGTGCGCGACCGTCTCAATGCTATACTTGTGAAACACACAGGACAAACTTTAGATGCCATTGAACATGGCACAGAACGTGACAACTTCATGTCTGCTGATGAAGCGCGCAATTTCGGTTTAGTTGACCAAGTGTTAACAGACCGTCAAGCGATAATGGAAGCAGCTGGCAAGAAATAATCCCTGTGTAGTCCGAAGTATAGTAATGATAGTTTCAGTATCGATGCAAGTTGTAAACGAGGAGACTCGGTATGCCTGATGACAGAAGAGGGAAAAGTGGCGATGACCGCTTGTTATATTGTTCCTTCTGCGGAAAAAGCCAGCATGAAGTGCGTAAGCTCATTGCAGGTCCCTCCGTCTTTATTTGTGATGAATGTGTCGAATTGTGTAACGACATCATTCGCGAAGAAGTACAAGAAAATGCGGCAAGTGGTCCCCATCGTCATTTACCCACGCCTCACGAAATTCATCAACATTTAAATGAATATGTCGTAGGGCAAGAATATGCGAAAAAGATTTTATCGGTTGCAGTTTATAACCACTACAAACGGTTAGAAACGCGCCAACGTAACAATAAAAATGATGTAGAAATTGCTAAAAGTAACGTTTTGCTTATTGGTCCTACGGGTAGCGGCAAAACTTTATTAGCTGAAACTTTAGCACGTTTTCTCAATGTGCCGTTTGCCATGGCAGATGCAACTACTTTAACTGAAGCAGGTTATGTAGGGGAAGACGTAGAAAATATCATTCAAAAGTTGTTGCAAAAATGTGATTATGATGTTGAAAAAGCCCAAACAGGCATCGTATATATTGATGAAATTGATAAGATTTCTCGCAAATCTGACAATCCATCAATTACCCGCGATGTTTCAGGCGAAGGCGTACAACAAGCTTTATTAAAATTAATTGAAGGCACAGTCGCTTCTGTTCCGCCACAAGGCGGACGCAAACATCCACAGCAAGAATTTTTGCAAGTGGATACAACCCACATGTTATTTATTTGTGGGGGCGCGTTTGCTGGTTTAGAAAAAGTGATTCAACGCCGTACTGAACGTACAGGCATTGGCTTTTCGGCTGAAGTTTCTAGCAAAGAAGATAAACGTAATTTATCCGAAAAATTACGCGGGATTGAACCTGAAGACTTAATTAAATATGGTTTAATTCCTGAATTTGTTGGACGTTTACCTGTCGTTGCAACCTTAGAAGAATTAGACGAACAGCAATTGCTGAAAATTTTATGTGAACCGCGCAACGCTTTGACTAAACAATACTGCCGCTTATTTGAAATGGAAGGCGCAGAATTAGAATTTAGAGAAGAAGCTTTACGCAGTATCGCCCGCAAAGCAATTGAGCGCAATACAGGGGCACGCGGTTTACGTTCTATTATGGAAAACGTACTATTAGACACAATGTACGATTTACCGTCTTTACAAAATGTTGTCAAAGTTGTGGTGGATGAAACTGTTGTAGACAGCAAAACCCAACCACTCATCATGTATGAAAACCCTGAAAAACGGGTTGCTTCTGAATAAAATCTAAGCTTTTCTTTAAAACAAAGGTGCTTTCATGCACCTTTGTTTCCTCTTTAACTCCTTATCCCGCCTCAAAACCTTAAAGTCTTCTCTTTAAAGCCACCGTTTAGCGCGAAAAAAACTTGAATACGCTTGTAAATACTGTTACAACACTGCTAAATAACTCTGTTCATCTTATTTTTTGCTGACAACCTAAGTATTTTTTAATCTTAAAACCAATAAAAAACCTATTAACGCTCGCTTTTTATCTTGATTTATCTTAAAAAAGCCTTATTAAGGTAAAAATACCGATTTTAAATGCTACTTTCTCAACCATGAGGAGCTTTTATGCCTACCGAAGACAATACCTCAGAGGTCATTGATTCCCCCCGTATTGTGTTGCCTGTATTACCACTGCGTGATGTTGTGGTTTATCCGCACATGGTCATTCCTTTATTTGTGGGACGGGAAAAATCTATTCGCGCGCTTGAAAAAGCGATGAAAGAAGATAAACAAATCCTCTTGGTTGCCCAGAAAAACGCGGCTGAAGATGAACCGATTGTCGATGAAATTCATCGCACGGGGACAATTTCTACCATTTTACAATTATTAAAATTGCCCGACGGCACGATTAAAGTATTAGTTGAAGGGGGCAGACGCGCCAAAATCGTCAGTTTCTTATCTATTGACAATTTATTTGCCGCTCATGTTTCACCTTTAGCAGAAGAAATCAGTGATGAACGCGAAATTGAAGTGTTATCCCGTTCCATTACTTCGCATTTTGACCAATACATCAAGCTGAATAAAAAAGTACCGCCTGAAATTTTAGGTTCACTGGCAAATATTGAAGACCCCAGCCGTTTAGCCGATACCATTGCGGCACACATGGCAATTAAATTGGATGAAAAACAACGGATTTTAGAAATTATCAACGTCCGTGACCGCTTAGAACATCTGATTAGTTTAATGGAATCTGAAATTGACCTATTACAGATTGAGAAAAAAATCCGTAAACGGGTCAAAGGGCAAATGGAAAAAAGCCAGCGCGAATACTATTTGAATGAGCAAATGAAAGCCATTCAAAAAGAATTGGGCGAGTTGGAAGAAGTGCCAAATGAAGTCGAAGAGTTAGCGCGCAAAATTGAAGAAGCGGGCATGTCCAAAGAAGCCAAGACTAAAGCGATTGCTGAACTAAATAAGTTGAAAATGATGTCGCCTATGTCAGCCGAAGCAACTGTCGTGCGTAACTATATTGATGTTATGATTAATTTGCCGTGGAAAAAACGGACAAAAATCAGCCGCGACATGGCAAAATCCGAAGCAGTATTGGAAAAAGACCATTACGGTTTAGAGAAAGTCAAAGAACGGATTTTAGAATATCTTGCTGTACAACAACGGGTTAAAACGCTCAAAGGGCCTATTTTATGTTTGGTAGGGCCGCCTGGTGTAGGTAAAACTTCATTAGGTCAATCCATTGCACGCGCGACCAATCGCAAATTTGTGCGCATGTCATTGGGCGGCGTACGAGATGAAGCTGAAATTCGCGGACATCGTCGTACCTATATTGGCTCAATGCCAGGTAAAATTATTCAAAATCTCATTAAAGTCGGCATACGCAATCCGCTCTTTTTATTAGATGAAGTGGATAAAATGGCGATGGATTTTCGCGGCGACCCTTCTGCTGCATTATTAGAAGTGCTTGACCCTGAACAAAACAGCACTTTTAACGACCATTACTTAGAAGTGGATTACGATTTATCTGAAGTTATGTTCGTGGCAACAGCGAATACTTTAAACATTCCTGCGCCACTGCTTGACCGGATGGAAGTTATTCGTTTATCGGGTTATACCGAAGACGAGAAAATCAATATTGCAACCCATTATTTAGTGCCTAAACAAGTACAAAATAACGGCTTAAAAAATACGGAAATTACTATCAGTGAAAGTGCGATTCGTGACATTATCCGTTTTTACACTCGCGAAGCAGGCGTACGGAACTTAGAACGCGAAATTGCTAAAATTTGCCGCAAAGTTGTAAAAGATATTTTACTGAAGAAATCCGTGGGCAAAGTTAATGTTAACGCGCGTACATTAGAAAAATATCTGGGTGTTAAACGCTTCCGTTATGGGCGCGCTGAAGAACTTGACCGTATTGGACAAGTAACGGGCTTAGCTTGGACAGAAGTGGGTGGGGATTTGTTAACCATTGAATCTGCGGCAATGCAAGGTAAAGGCAAATTATCTTACACAGGTCAATTGGGCGATGTGATGCAAGAATCTATTCAAGCAGCGATGACCGTTGTGCGCAATCGTGCCAGCAGTTTAGGATTAGAAGCCGATTTCTATCAAAAAATCGACTTACACATTCACGTTCCTGAAGGCGCAACGCCTAAAGACGGCCCCAGTGCAGGGGTGAGCATGTGTACTGCGATGGTCTCTGTGTTGACAGGGATTCCAGTCAAAGCCAGCGTAGCGATGACAGGGGAAATTACTTTGCGCGGCGAAGTCTTACCGATTGGTGGTTTAAAAGAGAAATTATTGGCAGCGTTACGCGGTGGCATTCAAACGGTTTTAATTCCCGATGAAAACCGCAAAGACTTACAAGAAATTCCTGATAACATCAAGAAAGGCTTAGATATTCGTCCAGTGAAATGGATTGATGAAGTCTTTTCAGTGGCATTACAACGTTTACCTTTACCCTTAACGCAAGAAGCTGCGCCTGAACCAGAGGCTAATTTAGCCGATGCAGCCGCAAAAAATCCCAGTGTACAAACGCATTAAATGTAAATAAACATGCTACAATAAAGCCAAATTCGCATAATCATGTCGTTTTCTGTAAAATGGCATGTATTATGCAATTTCCTTGCTATCATCCAGACACGTCAAATGGGGGACAAATGAATAAAGCTGAGTTAGTTGCTGCTATTGCCGAATCTGCTGATCTTTCTAAAACGAAAGCGGCTGAAACAGTAGACGCTGTATTTGAAGCGATTCGAGAAGCCTTGGCAAAAGGTGATAATGTGACCTTAATTGGTTTTGGAACTTTCTCCGTGCGGGAGCGAGCAGGACGTAAAGGTTTGAACCCACGCACCAAAGAACCGATTGAAATCAAGGCGGCGAAAGTCCCCTTATTTAAACCAGGGAAAGCCTTAAAAGACGCTGTAAATTAGTTGTAAAAAAATGTGAAAAAAAGCTTGCATTTCTCGAGAGCCTCTGTATAATACAAACCTTCTTAAGAATGCTAGCTAAACAAATACAAGATAGCATACTTTGGGTGCTTAGCTCAGCTGGTAGAGCGTCGCCCTTACAAGGCGAATGTCGGGGGTTCGATCCCCTCAGCACCCACCAATTTTATAACGATAATTGACCGATTTTAGGAGCGGTAGTTCAGCCGGTTAGAATATCGGCCTGTCACGCCGAGGGTCGCGGGTTCGAGTCCCGTCCGCTCCGCCACTTAATTCAATACAAGCACATCATAACACAATGTGCTTTTTTTTTGCCTAAAATTTTTAAGTAACTTAACCCAAGTTTAGTGAGATATTTAAATTAAAACAAAGACTAGCTAACACTAAACTGAACAAAATAGCACAGAATAGCGTCGATGTTGAATGTCAACGATGACGCGATTCTTTAAATATTCAAGTTTTAAATCAATCATTTAAGAAAAATTGACGCGAAATCCCCGTTGTTTGTTCTATTAACTCAATGGCTAATCCTTGCGAGAATAAGTTCTTGGCGATTTCTAACTTTTCTTGCATTCGTCCTTTTTCAATTCCCTTTTCAACTCCGATTTCTATCCCCTCTTCTTTTCCTTTCTCATGTCCTTTTTTAAAGTCTTCCGCTTTTTCTTTCTCGCGTAACTCAGCTTCTGAGTATTCATCTTTCATGCGGGCGCGGTCTTGTGGAGTTAAACCGTCGCGTTTGATTAAATCCACGACTTTTAAAATTTCATGTTTGTGGTAAATCGTTTCATCAATTTGTTCATCTAAACTATCTTTTATCAGTTCTAACCATTCTTTATATGGTTCGGGTGTATTTTCATTCA
>JACCEE010262456.1_pt1 | contig 29389 bp, 14 predicted proteins | sample 7449931 | NCBI WGS metagenome assembly JACCEE01 (sample SAMN15323457, study PRJNA562643) | freshwater metagenome | isolation source: river surface water | place: USA:Blue River Watershed | collected 2017-08-19 | reverse complement strand
GTGAACTGACCGAAAACGGCGGTGGTCCCCGCAGAATGATGGAAGCGATGGCGGCTCTGGTCGTCCAGTCGCCCCTGACGTTCGGCATGCTGGACTACAAGGCGGCTAACTCCAACGGCGGTCTGCTCTCGTAAGCAGGGCGGAGCATGGCTGGCATAGTACCCATCCATGAAACCATCCCGTCCGACCTTCTTAAGCCTATGCTTGAGGAGTTTCGGACGGGGTGGGAACTCCGTAAAGTGCAGGCCCATGCACAGAAGAAACTAATCGGGCAACTAAACCAGCAACTCCACAAGCACGTCGATGGCTTGGGGCAGTTATCCATGCGAATCCCAGTGGACTCCTACCACTACTGGGGCCAGCGTCTCGGGTATGAATGCTGGAGAGACAAGGACTTCGTCAAAGGATTCCTTAGAGACAACCCCGAGTGTAAGGTAAACTCCAAAGCGGAGAACACCACTCTGCTGGTGAACGGCACAAAAGGCCTGTTTGACCAGTTCGGTAGGGCAATTTAATGCGTACCATAAACTTCAGCGAAATCCTGCACACCGCCCTGCAACTCTGCGGGTTGGACAGGAACCTGACGACTACCGACAGGTTCGCTACTGTTAGAGATTTCGCCTCCAGACGTATGCAAACTGTCTGGGAACAGCACGAATGGCCTGAACTTAAGAAATTCCAACAGTGCCCGACGGGCATCGTAAGCGAACGCAATAAGGTAATCCTGCCTGCCGACGTAGGTCAGGTGCTGGCCGTGTGGACAAAGGACCCTCTTGCACACAATTCCATTGAAAAGGACTTCGTTCTCAACGGAAGCGACTGCTTCCTGATGAACAACCTAGACCAGAACGTCTGGGTCGAGTACAGGAGCGACGCCCCCAAATTGTTCGGCGAGCCTTGGGACACCGCAGTGTCCTACAAAAAGGGTTCACAGGTCTATTTTGATGCTGGAAGTGCGACCAGTTCGCTGGTACCTGTAAGTGGAAGTCCCGTACTGGGCAATTTTTATGAATACACTGGTGAATCGCCTTCGGGCACTGGCTCAATCCCTACTCTCGGTTCTTGGCAAGTCGTCCAAATCCCTAGATTGTTCGGCTCCTACCTTATCCACGGGGTTCACGCTGACTACCAGCGTTCCCAAGGCCAGACGGAACTCGCCCAAGCCGCAGAAGCGGACGCACAAACGGCCCTCGACCAAGCCCTCGACCAAGTCCTCAGGCAACAAGGCCAAGTGAGGCGTATCAATTTCAGAAACTACTAACATGTCCAGAATCGACCAGCCCCAAAACATCCCCAACGTTGATGTGACTGTCTTCAACAGCATCGGCACCAAGGTTAAAGTCCTCGAAGCCGTCAGAAACAGACGTGTCTTCGGCATCGTCAACACGTCTTCCGACACCCTGCTCAACTTCTACCTTCAGCCCAATGGTGCTGGTTCTCCTATCGTGCTTTCGCACGAAAAGAACGCCAACAAGCATGACGGCGGCTCGTTCGAACTGAACGGCTACAACGGAGAAGTCTGGGCTCAGGGTGAAGGGTACGTCTACCACTACGCACAGTAATGCCTTTCAAGGGGGACGAGCGTCTTGGCGGTCCTCATGACAACGAGGCCAGCCTAAACGGGACATCCGACGCCCCGCCCGTCCCCGTATCTGGAACTTATCTGCGTACGGATAGTAACGTACTGTGGCCCATTGCCGTCGGAGGAGGATTTAATGACTTTATTGACGCCAACAATGAGCACCATGATGTAGCCAACCAAACCGCCACTGTACAAGTAAAAGCAGACGGGATTGGAGGTGAGTACTATGACTGGAATACCGCTACAAATGTCCAGTATCTGCCCAATGGGACTGCAATTGGAGTAGGGCAGACCACCTTTGTTACGGACATCAGCGTAGAAATCAACTCGTACCTCTACAAGGTTGGCGAAACCACCAGTTCCTTCGTGCATGATGGTTATGGTTCATTCACAAGCGTAACCACGTCCACCTCGTACTACCAAGAAGGCACCTTCTTGGTTACGACCCAAGGCCATGACCTGTACTACAACTACTACGGAACGGATTTTCTCATTGGAACAAAGGACATTAATTTTTATTCCGATGGAGAGGGTGGTTACGACAGTGCCGATGGAACGCACTATCCGTACCAAAACTACACTCCCGTAGGTTACAGAAGCGGAAGTCAAGTTTCTGTCTATGTCTCCGAACTTGGCAACTCCTACACTGCTGGAACTGAGTACTTTGAGGTTTACGTGTACAACGGAGAGGCAACCGACAGCGGGGCGGCGGCGGGAACTGATTGGTATCAATCTGGTACGCTTATCGTCGAAGGCCAATACTACTACTGGAACGGAGACGGAACATACTCCTATTCCGAGCCAGCCCAGACTGGACCTACTGGAAATACTTCCAGCGGTGACAACTACATCAACATCAACGGGACCGACTACTACAACGGAACCTACTCTGGCACCGAATACTACGACGGCTCTGGCGGCACTTACTGGAGTTACGAATACTCCTACCAGCCCTACGGGTACGAGTTCTTCAGCGACTCCTACTATGACGAGGGCTCGATGATGAACGTGACCACCTCCTACAGGTCTGACAACGCAGGCGGATACTACACGGAGACTGTCTGATGCCTCTTAGAAAGTACAGTGCCGCAAAGTCCACCGATAGGACCACCCATTCGGATGGGTTTGTTACACCAAGAGGGACTGAAGGTGAAACTTCTGGAGGTGTTACAATTGACGTAGGCTCTACGACTACTGGTGATGCTGGTACTCAAGCATCCGTAACTAACTCAGGAAGCAATACCGAGGTTGTCCTTGATTTCGTGATTCCAAAAGGTGAGGACGGAGTTGATGGAAATGACGCCCCAAGCCCAAACTTTACGGCAAGCGTAGAGACCATGAACTCAGAGCAGAACGCTGGAGTTGTGCTTACTGGGACCTATCCAAATCTTAACTTGGAGTTTCAAATTCCACGTGGGCAAGATGGGATGGGAACCATTTCAGTTGGTACGACTACAACGCTTCCAGCGGGTAGCAGTGCCTATGTAAGCAATAGTGGTACTCCTCAGGATGCTGTTCTGAATTTTGGGATTCCTCAGGGTGCTGATGGTGGCGGAGGTGGATACGGAATCGAGGAAGCACCGATGGATGGAAGCACCTACGGAAGAAATAACGGCTCTTGGACTTCAGTATCTGGAGGTACTGGTGGGGGTGGAATTGAAGAGGCACCCAATGATGGCACTCCCTATGTAAGGTTCAATGGATACTGGGCACCGCTTTCTAACTTTATCACCTAATGCCTAGAGAAATCAAGCCAGACGGAGACCTAAGGTTCGAAGGATTTGCATCCTTTCCGAACAGTGCATCGTTCTCTCCAGACTCTGGCATGCTCGAGTATTCCGAGAACATGGAACTCAATGAGGGCGTAGCAACGCCTAGGCTTGGTAGCGTCCTCGCAGGAACGGCAGACTCCGCCATTGAATACGCATGTGCGGCTTCTTCCACGCTTGGAGACAGCATCTTGCTTTGGGGTTCCAACCAGAGGTTCAACTGCGACACTGGATTGTTCACTTCGGTCAATCTGGCGGCTAAGCAAAAAGCCCGTGGTCAGGGATACCAAGACGCACTCACGATGGAGACCGCCGACACAGACTTCGTCGCTGGGGCTAACATCATCGAGCGGCTGGTTACGGCAAAAGGGGATAAACTTAAGTTCTCACTGTACTCTGGAAACCAGCCCTATGAGCCAGATTCGGCTTATCTGGTGCAGGGCACCTACGATTCAATTCAGGCGATTGAGCCAGACATCAATGCCATGCTGGTTTTCGGCAAAAGGAGCATCTATTCCGTAAATGCTGGGCTGGGAAGACAGGCCAACGTGAACAGGATGCCCAATCCACAGGTATTCCACCAGATTCAGAAAATCTCATCTCAGGACGGATTGGCCGCAAAAGACGGAATCTGCCGAATGGGCTCCCAAGTCCTGTTCATGGACACCGACGGAATCAAGGTGGTCAAGTACTCTGGAGGCAAAAACGCCTACGAAGACGGCTCGTCACCGATTACTCTCATGATTCAGGACATCATGGACATGATTGACCCGTCCAAACTGACGCAAATCACGGCCGCCTCATGCGATGGACGCTGTTACTTCACCCTTCCGTTGCTTGGCGATTACAACAAAAGCGTCGTGCTTTCGCTTAACCTAGCCAACAAGAACCCTCTTGAGTCTGTTTACGTCTACCCGCAGTCGATAGACAGCGTTGTTTCCGCACGTAAAGACGGGAAACTCAGGCTGTGGGGAATCAACTACGCACAAGGCAAAATCTACCTGCTGGGCGAAGGCACTACTGACGCTGGAACGCCCATCGTGTCAAAAATCAGAAGCCGTAGTTACATGTTCCAGTCGCACTCCGAAAAGAAGTATGACGACTGCTTCCTGTCGCTGGACACAAAAGGCCCCGCCGAAGTGGAAATGAACTTCATCTCCGTGAACCCAGACGGCAAATGGCTCATGGATAGATTTTCCGCCAACCTAGGAACCGCTGTTAGACGTGCTTTGACCAACAAAAAGTCGATGAGCGGCAAGTTGGAAATCGTTGTTAAATCTGGCAGGCCGTGCATCTACAGCATAGGTTTGGAAGCCTCAATAGTCGGTAAATCCATCTTCTCGTCGTTCTAATGACTGCTAACCCTAATCCAGAACTGTATCCGCCCTACGCTGGGCAGACCTACGTTCCAGTCCATGAGCAGGACCTTCAGGGCGTAGGTAGTTCTTACTTCATCAGGGAGATGCAAATCCTGAGCATAAGCACAGTCTACAATCCAGATGGAACGATTCAGTCACAATCTTCAGTAGACAGTTGGGTGAATGGTCCAGATTGGACGTTGCAGGCCAAGTGGCACATTCAGAGAGGCTCATTCGGCACCGCATACGTAGCAAGCAAGACTCCACCTTATCTTGTTAGCAACGCAGGATACCCGCTTGCGTTTGATACCGAAGCCAAGGCACTCGAGGCTTTGGCACTTATTTCTGGTTCGGCCCAGCAGGCTGGCTACAAGTTCTGGGGAAGAAATCCTAGGTTTGAAATCGCTCAGACTATCGACGCCTACAAGCAGAACGCCGAAGAATTCATCGAGGCCGACCTGCAAATTTCATCTGGTCTGGTGACACGTGGAATCGCTCACGCCAACTCTGCGTTTGCGTACTACTCCGCCAAACTGGTCAACCAAGACAGCAATAACCAGTACGTGCTTGGCCTCAGTGCGGCCAGCGGTGGAGGACAGAATACGACCTATCTGGCCAACTCGTTGTCCGTAGCCCAACTTCAAGACGCCGCCGACAAGTCTCTTACTTACGCTTCGTCCATCCCCATCGTAGTCCCGTTTGAGTCTCCGCTTATCTCTGACTCGCATGCTTCAGCCATAGAGGCCAAGAACGCTGGAGAAATCCGTGACCAGCAGGTCAGACAAACTGTTTCTTCCGCCGAAGGAGTCTACAGGGGCATGACTGAGGCCGCCGCCAAAAACTACTCTTGGGAAGGTGCCTCCATTCTTATGGGTGCCTACGGACAAGCCGCCGCCGCTCAACAAACTTAACCAACATGCAATTTAACTTCCTAGGAGGCCAGAGCCAAAGAGATACACTTCAGAACGCCCTCGGTCAAAGAAACCAGACACTGGAATCTCAACTAGATTTCTCAAAGTCTGCTTTTACTACTGGAGTTCAAGGCGTTGGTGCTACCATGCGTCAGGCCATGCAAATCGGACAGCAGGAGAATGAGGCAGTCAGAAGGGAAAAGACGACCATTCGTGAGGGTGCCCTACAGCGTCAACAGGCTCAGGAACTGCTTAGCCAGAAACTTGAAGCGGAGGACCTAATGTTTGAAAGGACTTCTGAGCGTGAGGATGCACGAACTAAGGCGGCAAACGAAGCCAGAAGATTGGAAATCCTTGGACAGGAAGGAAGGGCCAATCGTGCACAACTAGAAAAGGAAGCCAGAGATAAGGCTGAATTTGAAAGACGTAGGAAACTTGGACTGGCAGACGCAGATACCGCAAGGAAGGCCGCTTCGGCGACCAATGAGGGCAAGGTTTCTGGATTTAAGGCCAAGTTTGATGCACTTTACCCGACAATCAAAGACAAGGACGTGGCTGAAAGATTCAAATCCATGTTCGAAAAACTTTACAACGCCATTAACGCCGAAAAGGACCCAGACAAATTTGCTGGAATGCTTTCTTCGCTTCAAGGCATGTTGGACCCCAAAGAACTTAACGCCTTTGTGAGAGGCATCGGAAGCCCAGAAGAAGAAGAAAAGCCGAAGCAGGCAGTATCCCCTTCTGGAAATGCCACCTCTGCCCCTGCTCCGAGAAACCGAAAGGCAAAGGCCGCAGAATCCGCCCCCGCTGGCCCCACTGGCTCGACAAGAGCCCTGAACTCAGAAGAACTTACTGCCGCTCAAGGCGTCCTGAGGGCACTGGAAGGAGCAAAGTCTCCGAACCCTGCCGCCGACAGCAGTATTAAGCCCAACCCAGTTGGCTTCAGGAGTGCTGGACTAGCACCAGACCAATCCATCTTGGGTAACTACACGTATGACCTAAGGAACGTGCAGGGCTCATGGAACGACTACAGGGACGAGTTTGATTCCATAACCGCAAGGCTAAATCAGCCAATCCCAGACGGGCCAATGTGATTTAATGATTACTGGGTTTTACAACATTCAGAACGCAGAGGAGTTCGCAAACAAGGCAATGACTGTTGCCGATGTGGGCTCCGACCTGCTCGGACTAAAACCCCCTCCCATGAGGGATGCGGCCTCGGATAAGTCTACCAACATCGAAGGCGACCCTAGGAGCAATTTGCAGTGGATTCCATACGGAGTAGACATGGTGAATAATGCAACCATGTTCTCCCGTGGTGCACAGGCTCGCATTCTCAGGAATGCAGGCTCCATGAGGCCAGCCGCAAGAGCCCTCTTGCAGTCATCCTATGGGATGAAGTCGCCTATGGCTAACTTGGGTGCTGGTGTCGGCGTCGGGGTTCTCTCCTTTGTCGGGCACGAAGCGGCAGACGGAATTAGAGAAGAAGCCGAGGGCCTTGGTGCTGGAATTGAAAACGCTCGTTACTTCGGCAGGTATGACATCGCTGACAGAATCATCGACAGATACGACAGGGAGATGATGGGTGCTGATGATGTTCAGACTCTTGCCCATGGTGCTGGAACTGGGAGTGTCGCTGGCGGCTATGGAACTGCCGCTGGATTGATAGGTGCCACTGGGATAAACGCTTACAGGCATGTCGTTGGAGGAACCAGAAAGGATTTCTCCAAGGACGACGGATTCCATGCCAACTGGAAAAGGCAACTTGATGAAAAAATCCTGAAAGCCCTTGAGGCTGGAGCACCCAGCGTGGACGCCAGTCCAGAAGAGCAGGAAGCCTTCGATGGCTATTTGAACGCCTACGTGGACCAAGCCAGAAGAGTGGCTAGGGGTGAGGCCGCACTTTCCACAGTAGACCCAAGGATTCAGGCACTAGTTGAGAAGAATTTCCCAGAAATCGGCGAAACCTACAAAGAAGCCGCAAGCGACAAGGATAGGGCAAAGAAAGAAGCGGATTACATAGCCAGACTCGAAGCGAGATACCCAGAGGGGTATGGCCCCAAGACCATGGGTAGGAAAACAACTTCTAAACAAACTAACAAACCTTCACAAACCTCATCCAGCAAAGGATTCGGAAACTACTAAAATGGCAGAAGCACAAAGAAAAGCCGCCGAGAAGGCTGGCACCAAAATTTTCAGAGTCATGGAGAGCGACAGGGTTATTCCCGACGCCGACAGGGGTCTGTTCGGCAGGCCTGAAACCAGAAAAATCAAGACCATTGTCGCCGATAGCGATAAAGAAGCGGCTGACAAGGTAAGGGAACTGGCCGCCCGTCAGGCCGAAAAGACCGAAGACAGGGTATTCGTAAGAAGGAGCAAAGACGGAAAGATTCAAATCGTTCCAGAAGCAACTAAGGTCGTCAGGCCTGAAGGTGATGAATTCTTCATCAACGGCGTTACTGGCTCCCCGAAGATGCCAAGCATCGCTGACATCGTTGACCAAAAAGCGGCTGAGACTTTTCTTACTGAGGGCACGTCGGCTGGCTATCTCCCTAGAAACCTCACAAGCAAACTTTACCCTCCTGAAACCTACAGAATGCCAGCGGCTGAAACCGATGACTTCGTCAACAAGGTAAAAGGCAAGGATGGCGGAATCTGGGTTGAAGAAAAGAAGAAGCAGACAATCCTTCCGTCTGCCGCAGAGGCTTGGCTGGATAACCAGCACAGATACCTCAAGGCTTGGTTTGGTGACTACGGAGGCAATGATGAGCGTAGACTGACCAGTCGTGCGTTTACTACCCTCGCTCCGTCTCTAGCAACCCTTGGCGGTACGATTTATGCCTCAACGGATTCTGCTGAAGATAAGTCCGCCAAGGACATTGCCAAGCAGAAGGAAGAAATCAGACAAGACGCTGGAATCAACGCCATCGCTAGATTCGCACCAAATGGAAAGTGGAATCACATCGGAACCAGAGATGCCTTCTATGAACGCTCACAGGGCGGAAAGAACTACAATACGTCAGTTCTGGAAGAAGCATTTGCCGAAGTTTATGAAAAAGTAGGTAAGGAAAGGTTCTTTTCTGGTAGCCCCGATGCCCTTCTCAGGCAGGTGGCCACCTCATACAGGAATGCGGTTAAGGCGAAGGAACAGGCACACAAAGAAACCAAGGACAAGACCTTCAACAAGGCTGACTATGGAGATTTTGACGCATACCTTGAAAAGGCCATTAAGGAAGGAGTCGGAATCCCGATGCCAGCCGCTATTCTAGATGAGTTTGATACGGCGGAGAGCAAAGATTACGGCTTCCCTAAGAGCACTAAATACCCGAACAAGAGAGCGATTCCATTCATCACAGCCGCCCTTACCCCAGAAGAAGGTAAGTCCAGAGATAAGTCCAACAGGTACAGTTCGAGCACCAGATGGCTGTTCGTTGACCCCGACAAGGAGGGCGACGAAGCCCTCTACCCAGACAACCCTTTTGAAGGTAAGTACGAAATCCAAACCCAAGATAAAAAATAAACCCCATGGACGAAGAAGAGTATTCCCAGTACGCTGGAGACGTAAAAGGCCAAGCGGGTCTTACTGTCGGACAGATGTTCGGCAATCAACAGCCACGTGCACCCAAGACCGAGCAAGAAATCAGCATTGAACTTGGGTTCGGGGATTTCGGGTTTCTTGATAGGACCAAGGAATACTCACAGGCAAGGGCCGCTTACGGCTCTGAGCAAAGAAAAGCGGCACAGGCTGGTGCAAACGCCGACTTCAGAATCAACGACGCTAGGTTCTACGCTGGCTTAGGCGATTACAGTGCCGTCGAGTCCATAATGAAGAGCAAGGGTCCAGCCCTGTTCCAAGTAGGCGAGTCCGTTGACTTCGAGGACGTGGACGACGACGGGAGGAAGACGCCCTTCCAGATGGTATTCTCCCCCAAGGGCTCTTACTCCGTCGATGACGGCTCTGGTGGTACCGCATCCGTATCTGGCTACCAATTGGCCCGTAAGATGGGGGTTAAGTCCATTCCTTTCAAGGGTGGCGACATGAGGGCTCAGGAGTTCAGGCAATTGACCGCCAGAATCCAGAGATTCAGTGAAATGGCCAATCAACTCAGGCAGATTTACAAGCGTAACCCCATTTACCTCGGCTCGCTGGACCCTTCTGCTGATTCCGCCACCGCCAAGGCCATGGAGTCCAACATCAAGATGGATTACCTTAGCATCATGAAGGACATGAAAGGCATGGGCGGCAACGTGTCTGACAATGACATGGCTATCGCCGAGAGCATGGTGCCACAAAGAGCCTCGACAATGTTCTCCAGACTTGGAGGCAACGAACTGTTGCTGCTCGACAACGCAAGAGAGAGCGTATTCGCCAAACTGAAAGAGGTTGCTGGGAGCAACGGAATAGACCTAATCGACACCAGACAACAAGCCAAACGCAGAACAATGCTACGAGGCACTGTCGAACGTCGATAATGCAAAACCCTAACCAAGACAATCAGGCCTCCGACGACATCGTCACTAAGGCCGCAAATCAGTTGTTCGGAGGAGGCTCCCTTGACTTCTCCAACCTTGCTTCAAGGGAGTCCAACCTAGAGTCGGACTCCGTAAGCGAGTCAGAAATGACGAACGATGAGGTCTATGACTTCATGCGTGAGAACAGGGACAGGTCATTTGACCATACCACGCCTCAGGGAAGGCTGTTGTATCTGAAGTTCGAAGAGGCCAACAGAAGGCGTAATAAGTACACCCTAGATAACCTCAAGCAGATGGCCACCATCGTCGGAGGTGTGCCTGCGGACATCGTTTCTGGAGTCGCAAGAAACATCGGCATTGGTCAGGAATCCGAGTTCACCCCTTGGAAAATCGGTGGCTCTGTGGCCGACGGCGTCCTGCGTGACGTCCGTGACTTGGCTGGCTTGCTGTGGGAGTCGGAGGACCCCAGTTCCCCTCTTTTCAAATTCAAGGAATACATCACTGGCACTGGAACTGTAGAGCAAAGAATCAAGCAGTTCAATGAAGCCAGATGGTGGAACAACAGAAGCAACGAACTCGAAGAGGGTAAGGCTGACATCATCAGCGAGTGGGTTCCTGAAGACTACAAGGAATTCGCTAAGAAACTCGTAGACCGAAAGTTAGCAAACGCACTTTCATACATCGGCCTTGATACCATTCCTTTCATAAAGTCTAGATTCGCCAAGACTGGCCTCAAGGACTCCGTAAGTGCCTTTAAAAACCTAGGCGAGTTCCAGAAGGAAGCCGTCGAAAATGCAGTCCAGACACAGGACTGGTTCTCCAATAACGCCGCTAAATTTGCAAGGCTAGGACAGAAACTTACGGGCGAAACGCTTGTTGCTGGCAGTAGCGTCGTAAACACGCCATTCGCCTACATCCAAGAGAAGATTGCCAGAGGCTCAGAAGTGATTGAGTCAAGGGTCGGACACGTCCCCGCAGAAGTCGCCAATGGTGCTTCGACTCTGCTCACGGACTTTGGCGGCACAGTCACCAAGGAAGGCATCGAACTTAGCCCCGTCAAGAGCGTCCTGTTCTCATTTGGCCTGAAGCCAATCGCAGAATACGCCAGCGTCCTAGGCAATGAGATGATTGATGCCTCTCAGGGCGTGGTTAAGTTGAAGAGCGAGCACCTTGGTGCTGGATTCCTGCAAAGACTGGCTCTCAACGGAGGCAGAATAAGCATGAGCAAAGAGGCTCAGGCTGTTGCCAAGTTTACCAATGTGGTCGTCGGCTGGCCAGCCTCCATGGCCTTCCCTGCGTTCAAGAGAGCCGTAGGAGACTCCGCATACATGGGCCTGCTTGGCTATGCCAATGCCAGAGGCGAAGGTGCGTCCAGCGGCATGGGCGTGGGCTTTGCTTGGGGTGGTCTTTCTGGTGCACTTCGACACCTTCACAACGTCCACACTCAGGGCGTCGCACACAGATACATCATCGACAACTTCGATTCCTATCAACTTCAGGCAATCGCAAAACAGTCCCCAGAACACGCATCCCACCTTTCCGAGTTCCTCAAGGTTGTTGATGCCAAGGGTAACGCCAGAGTTTCCGCAGTCGTAAGGGCTCAAGTGATGATGGGTTGGAACGTAAACCCTGAGTCTCAGTTCAGATACTCCACCATCGACGAACTCAGGAAAGAATACGGCGAGAGCGTCGTAAAACTGAATTACCTTAATGAGGAGGCCTCACAGACGGCAAGGGGCGGCGTTCTTAGAACCCAGAAGGGAGAAATCATTTGGGTTAATAAATCAGTTCTCACCGCCCCCGAGGCCCCCGTACATGAATTTGGTCACGTATTCCTGAACAGCATCCTTTCCAAGACCGACGGCTCCGCCCTAGAGGCACTTAAATCTTTCATCGGAGACAGGCCCGACGGCGGCGTTGCACCAGACGCCGTGCTTGCCGTGTGGATTGGCCATTACAGCCAACGTAGATTCCATAAGGATGACCCCAATTGGCTCAACGGACCCGCTTCCCCCGCCAGACTCAAGGATGGAACCAGCGTAGAGGACTACGGAAACATTGCTTACGCAAGACAGGTAATCAACGCCCTTCGTGATAAGATGAAGACCGAGCCAGACATGTTCTCTGGCGTAAGCGGTTCGATGTATGACGCTGGCAATGGGGTGATGAGGCTCAAGGCGTTTAAGGAATTCCCGCTCATCGAAAGGCTGATGCAAGAGACTTTCGCATACAACCAGTCCAACAGCATGCTTGTCAGGGCACCTGATGTTTTCCTTAGAAACAAGGACTTGGGGCTCATCAGGGGTGCCGTAGAGAATTGGTTTACCCTTAGAAACCAAAGAGTGGTCAATGATTTAGAAACCGCTGGCGTCCTCATCAAGAAGAGGATGGAAATGCTTGATTCGGACAACCCAGACGGACATACGCTTCTTGAAACTACGTTCTGGGATGACGGAGTCTATCAGTCGTTCCCAATGGTTGATAAGTGGGTCGGCGAGCAGATGAAAAACGTACTCAAATACGGGGACGTAAACATCACTACCCTCACTGGAGACAGGGCCGTTGCATGGGCCAAGCAGACCAAGAAAGAGAGATTCTTTGGTGCTGGTAAAATCAAGACCAAGAAAGAGGTCGAAGAAATCATCACGCAAACCTCCGACAGGGTCGCAGGAGTTCTGGACGCATTGCCTGATGCCGTTAAGCCAAAGTGGGACATCACCAAGGGTGGCAACAGGAGAGTAAGCCTCACCAACCTCAGCCAAGAGGCTTGGAATGCAATCCGTGATTCAGGAATCTACAGCAGGGAAGAGTTCAATGCCCTAGTTACCATGGTCGATGTGCTTAAGCAAATCGACGCAGGCAAACCCGTATTCAATACCTACACTGGCCAGTACCTCGGAGTCAGCCAGCAGATTGTCGAGGCCGCTCTCGGCGAAAGACTAAAAGGCCGTCAGGTGGCGGTGACGAACAGGCACTTCGCCCCCTTCAACATTGAACTCATCGTAAGCAAGTTCGATGAGGCTGGGAACCCCCTCAGAACGCCTAGGTCACACATCACAATCCACGCACATGACGTAACTGTTCTGAATAAGCGTAAGATGAACCAGTGGAACAAGCCCGAAGTAAGGGCCTTGTTTAAGGACTTTGGTCACTTCTCTGAAACTTTCGTCCAGTGGTTCGAGAATCACTCTAGGGACTCCAGCACCAGAATGACGTCCGCCGACATGCTTAGGCCCGAATTCGGAGCCAAGGCAGAACGTGTAAGAGACATCATGTATGAGACTTGGGGTGGCCGTAAGCGTAACGACGAGTCCTACATCAACGCACCAGAAGGATACGCTGGCGGCAGAGACGGACCCCTGTATCCGATTCATTCTCTTAGGTTCGACCTTCTCGCTAACCTTCAAAGACAGTCTCAGATTTTCCCTGAAGCATACAGCGGTCAGGTGATGGGCCTATTCTACAGGGAAGGCCTTGGCTACGAGCCGATGCGTCGCAACATGATGCTCGGAGGATTCACCGAGCGTGAACTAGCCAATGGCCGCAGGTTCTACACCAACGGAAATGGCTACGAAATCAGGGGCGAGATGCCCAAGTTCAAGGTCTTCAATCCGTTTGGTAACCTTGTCGGCGTATTCAAGACGATTGAGAAGGCTCAGGCAGCGGCGGACAAGGACTCAAGGAAGATGGACGTGGCGGAGAAGTCACCGACTAGGGATGACCTTGGTGACAGCCCAATCATAGAGAACTACGACAACCCGTCTATTACTCCCTCACAGGTCTATTCTGGCCTTGCGAATTTGTGCGTCTACAGCGGCGGGTATCTTCCTTTCAAACTCAGCAAGTCTGCACGTACGGACTCTGGCTCTGCCCTTACCAACTTTGCCAGAAAACTTGCCGAGTATGTCGCATCCACGCCAAGCATTGGCCCAGTAAATCCTGAAAGCCTTTACAGGAGATACGACAGACTGCCTGTGGTAAAACTCCACACCCTGATTGAAAATCCAAATGAATGGAGGAAGGCACTTGGGGCCGATTACTTTGACAGAATTGAGGTAGCATACGACCCTAGGGCGGAATTCCATGGAGGCGTGTCTATTGGCGTTAGTGCTGGAAGGACTGGCGGCACCATGTTTGGCGTAAGCCAAGACGTTTTTGATACGGATGGCTCCATTGAGTCAGCCTCGTCAAAGTTCCGTGCACACCTGCAAGCACTCATTACGTTCAGAGAGAAGTCTCAGACCATGGTCAGGACTGGATTGTCCATGATGGATTCTGATTTCCAGTTGATGCACCAGACTGGAAAGTTGCTCGGATTTTTGCATGCCGAATACAGGGCACAGAACCCGAACGGCCCGTTTGACCAAAAGGCCTACGAAGATTGGAATGAGTCTCAGGTTAATACACAGATTCAGGAAAAGGTCATAGAGATGTCCGTCGATACCAGCAGGCCTCAGAGAAATCTGCCTGCTTTCGTAAAGGGGGTGTTTTCAAAAACCTACAAAGGCAACCAAGTCCCAAGATACGCCTCTAGGCTCTTTAATTCACTTCAGTCGGACTTGGCTACCTACGGAATCGCAAATCCGATTACCAAGGATGACCCTATGGTTGCAGAAATTCTCAATGACTGGATGTGCGACATCACGGAAGAGTATCTTTCTGGACGTGCACAAGCCACAGTCATGGGGAATAACTTCATCGTCACTATCGACCCTGTTAAATGGGAAATTCCACAGCAGGTTAGGCAGTACTTTAACAAGTTCTCCAACCCCGATGACCCCTCTGGCGGATTTTACTGGAGGAGATTTTCTGGATACCTACAAAAACAGTTTATCACTCATGCGTTCTCCAAGACTGGGGGAAGAAACGTCGCTGGTAAGTTCGAAATCGCTGGAAATTCTGACTTCTACGCAGAGAACCTGAGAATAAACAACCTTACAGAAGGCCCATACCCTACGGCAACTGAGGACATGGGCTCCCCGTTTGGTCCAATCTCTGTAGAATTTAATTCCAAATACCCGAGCGTCTCTAACCAGATGGCCAACATTGTCGCTGGCACGAAAAGCGGCAGGGCATTGGTAATGATAGCCCCTGTGACTGGAGGTGCTAAGGCGGTTGTAGGCAAATACGGAAAGTTTGTTATCACTACTTCAAACCTGACTGTGATGGCTCATAGTTCTTATGACGCATCTGGTTCTGGCTCGTTCAGGCCCCAAAGCCCCACGACTGAGCCTTCCGTTGGACTTAACGACATCCCCTATTTTGACGGGTCAAAGGGACCCGAGGGTCTTGTAGAGTCTCCAGTTGACCTAGAAGCAAGCGTACTCGGAGTTCTTCCGTTTTCTGGCGTCACTGGGAAAGGCTCCCTCTTTAAACACTTCAGCGAAAAGTGGCACATCGACCATGTAGAATACCTTGCTGGCCAACTCGGCATTCCTTTCGACAGGCAGAAGGACGGAACCTCCGTGGGACTGCTCAGATGGCAAAAGGCCCTGTTCCAGATGGGACTCAAGGACGCAAACCACGTCTATCTGCATCAGGCCGCAGTGGGTGCCATGCAGGCTGAAATCGGTGCGGCAATCATGGGTGACCCTAATGACCCGCACTTTAATCAGTTGGTTGCCATGACCGACATCGACCCTTCTACGATTAGCAATGTCGATTACGGACAGGCCATAGCCAACAAGGGTTACGCCTCAATCATCACCGCCGCCCAGAATGCGTCCCTAGACTCAATTGGAAGTAAGTACCGCAAGACTGGCTCCAAGAAGCCAGCCACAATCGGTAGCGTAAGCAGCATCATTGAGGGCTCATTCAAAACCAGTGATAAGCCCAGCAAGAAAGAACAACTTACTAAGGGCTTCGTAAGGGAAATCAAGAAGACCATGAAGGCCCTTGAAGAGGCTGGATTTGACCCACACAGAAAAGTGGTCAGAGGCCTTGAGCGTAGGTCTGACTTCATGCTTGGCGGGTTTATGAACTCTACGGCCAAGGAGCGTGAAATGCTTGAAACGGGTGCCATGCGTCTGGTGAAGACCGACAGTGGAAAGACTTACAAGGCATTTGAGTTTTCTGACAAGGACGCAGTCCTGATGCTCGAGAAGGTTGGTGGCAAAATGCATCTTCTTCCGTTCATGGAAGACGGGGATAAGGGCTTTGAGACGTTCATTAGAAATACCGAACTTGGGCTTAACGCAGTGTTCATGGATGCGAACTCCGTTAAACTCGGAGACATCTTAGACCACAGGTTGCTTTACCTGCATTACCCATCCCTCAGGAACGTAATGGTTCAGTGGAAGGAGGGCTATGGTGCCGACTACAATCCCGACAGCGATGTCATCAGGCTTGGTATCGACACTTTCATCGGCGAAGAGTTGGCGAGCCGTAGAAACAAGGACTACCTGACCCATGCCATGTTCGGCCATGAAGGCCAGAGACATGCCACCGAAACCCTGTTGCATGAGATTCAGCATGCAATCCAGATGCGTGAAATGTGGTCTGACTCCTACGCACTTACTGGCGGCTCCATCGGAACGGCTGGAAGAATCATGTCGGCCAACATCGCTGGCATCGCTGGCAGGACAATTGCCGCCGCTGGAGAAAACAAGGGCATCAACAACGAAGGCATTGAGTTCTTCACCGCAGACGGGAAGAAGTCAACGTTCTTCTCTGACGAGGAAACCCTTAACTCCATCTACAGGCTCGGCAACACGCCGATGCACAAGCACCTTCGTCAGATTGCATACCCTGCATTCATCAGGGTAAGTAACGAGGCCATCAACGCCCTTACTGACGCCCACATTCACCATCCGCCCGAGCACCCTGCAAGGCGTAACGCAGAGTCGGCATCCAAGTCATTGGTTGCCATGCGTGAAGAAGCGAGGGCACTTACCGAAAGGTTCAAGAACGGGGAACTGAGCGAACAGGCCTTCAGGGACTTGATGTGCGACACGGACAATGGTCTGGCCATCAGGTTCATCAGAAGAGTCGAACAGGTCAGGAACGCCATGTACTTGGACGCTTCCCCGATTGCCGAAAAACTGTACAACGCCATGGGCAATGCGGAGAAGTATCTTCATCGCTCCCTTGAGGCCCTGAACGGATTCGAGTTCATCTCTAAGATGGCTGAAAGAGACGGAATGGGCGGAGATGTTGCCCTTGCTTCCACGAAACTCAAGCAAGTGTTCAACAGCCTTGCTGGCATGCATTACCTTAGCCAACGTATCGAGGTAGAGGCTAATCTTACCGAGCAGAGGTCTAGGATGACTCAGGCGGAACTGAATTCCACTGGACTCAACCCCGACGGCTCACGCAAAAGCCTCCTTGACGGAATGACTGGTGCCTTGGACATCGGCTACAAGGGTAACACCCTCAGGAACATCGGCATCGCCCTAAAGAACAAGCAGAGAATCAGGGTTGCTGACCTCATGCTTGGAGGTGTCGCAAGCAAGGACCCCAGCAGAAGCGTGTCCAATAAGGACATCTTCTCCATGATGGCCAGAGCGTCCCTCATCACTTGGACTGTAAGACAACTTAAGAGCGAACTGGATGCCCTTGACAGAGTCGCAGTCATTGGGCGTGGCTGGGAAGTCGCAGAGGATGGTAGCGTCAAACTGGTAGCGAAGACCGCTACTGTTCAGTTGGATTCCAAGAAGACCAGAAAGAGCATGTCCGCCATGGGCGAAGACATTGCTTCCGCACTTCCCAATGCGGCGAACGTCCTAGTCAACATAGATGACGCCGATAGGGTCCATGTCACGAACGCAATCTGGGGCTCTGGAGAACGCACCGCCACCATCGAGGACATTGCCAGAATCATCGACGGCATTGTTCTGAACGAGTGGGAGGTGAGAACCCCCACCGAAGCCATGGATGCCGTCCTGCGTGACGACTTCCCGTCCGTCGTAAAGGTTTCGGACATCAAGAAGGTACTCATCGAAAGGGGAGTAAGCGAAGACGGAATCGCAATGGCCAACATCGAATCCTTCTTCAGGGATGGAAACGGCAAGTCCAACCTGTATGGCTCCCTTGAACTTACCAAACATGAACTGGCCGACCTAATGGCCGTCTTCCACAGGCAGTACATCAACGAACGTATTGTTTCCGTGTCTGAAGGAGCAAAGAAGTTTGGAGAAGTCTCGCTAAACAGGGATACAGTGAGCCCCAGCAAGTTGATTGAGGCAATTTCCCTGAGCAAAGAAGATTCCAGCGTACAAGACCCGCTCAGAAGTTTCATGCTTCAGAAGATGGGTGCAGTCTTTGACTTGGCCGAAAGCGACATCACGACCATTCCTTTCAAGGAAGGCGGCCCTAGAATTGGCATCTCCAGCCTAGACGCCGCAGAAAGAATTAGAAAAGTTCAGGTGAGCCTTACTATCGGATGGAGGCCTGACTGGATTAGCGAAGAAGATTACAACATCATCCTGCAAAGACTTGGTTCTAAGGGCCTGCTGGAAACTGGTGCCCTCTTCAAAGAATCAGCGGTGAGGGACAGCCAACTGCTCAATTCGTCCATCAGCAAAGCCGAAGCGTTGGCTCATGAAACCAACAGGAGAATCAGGAGAAAACTTTTCCTGATTAAGCCCTTCTACGAAAAGGTGTTGAGCATCATCGACGCCGCCGACGCCAATGATTCAAGAAGAATCAAAATCAGGCTTCTGGACGATGTGACCAAGATGCTCATTGAGCCAGAACTTGAGGGCATGAAGGAGTACACTGGCTCTCCTCACATCTCCAACACGCAGAACGTGATTCCTTACACGCAGGACAGCGGCGTAAGCAACCCAGACTTTATGAAGTCTCCGTCTGCTAGGTTCGGAATGACGATGTCTCTGGTTGGTAGCGGAAACAGCCTGTGGGGAGACACTGGTTTCATCGAACTACAGACCATTCAGACCGCCGTCGGACCTACGGCACCACTGTCCAAGGAAGACTTTGCCTTCAAACTCGGCAACGAAGGAACCAGCACGGACATCTACAATGCCAACTCTTGGGATGACACGACCATTCGTCACATCTTCAGGGACAACAGGGTCGCTCAAGGTAGCGGTTCGTTCAGAACGTTCGAGCACCTGAACGCAATCACCACGACGACCAAGAACCTTGCATCGTCCACACGTGAAATGCTGGCGTACGCAGAGCAGTCTTGGAACGATGACAACGCAGACGGGCACAACAAACTCAACAGGTTGAGACTGCTGAATGACATTTCCGTCAGGCTTGCTCAGTTGGAAGAAAGAACCACTGCATTAATCGGAGACAACAAGGAGTCCAATTCCGACCAGCCTTCCAGAAACGTAATCTCTGGCCAGAGTTACATAGACGGAATGGGTGGATTCATCGCACAGGAATCCTTCCTCATAAAGGGTTATGCTGGCAACGATGGTAGCGTTGTTCTCGGCGAAACCAAGACCGCCAACACAGTTTCGGCAGTCCAACTTGAAGGCGTCACCAGCATGCCCTTCTTTGACGGAAGCGGAGTGCCATCTGTTGCGTCCAACCCTCAGTTCGTTACGAACGCTGTATCTGGATTGGTCGCTAGAGACATGGCCGTAAGAACAGTCCTGTTTGGCTCAATCATACACGGAGAGCACACTCAGGGTCCGCTGTCCTACATCTCTCCTATTTCTACTTTTGTTGAAAGTGCGAGAAGGCCGATTAGCACGTCAGTAATCGTCAGTTCGGTTCACCCGAATGAATCCAGCACAGTGGTGAATACCATCAACGGAAACCACGCACTGCATGCATGCCTTTACACCGCAACCGCAAGATACGGGCATAACGCCAACATCAATAGTGCCCTCGGTTCCGACGTAGACTTTTACAAGGCTTGGGGTCTTGGATGGATGAACCTCAGGAATGGCGTGACGGCTGTGGATGAGATAGGTGCTTCTTCGTACGTTCCAGCCATTGCACCCCTTATCGCCGCCGCCCTGTCGCCCAAGCAGATTGGCGTCAGAAAGGGCAGAATCACTGTAGTTGACCATCTGTCGGCAGAGCAAAGGCAACTGCTCAAGAACGCCAGAGAAGCATACAAGGATTTCTCTATGGACACTGGCTCTACTCCGACGCCAGAGCAAAAAGCCGCAGTTGACGCCTTCCTAGATACCATCAGCGAAGAACAGCATGGCCTGATGTTCGGACACTTGGATACCGCCAACGCAGAGATTACCTTCTCTGCACTTTGCGGTGCCTATGAAGCCCTGTCTATGATTGATAGGCTTCCTGCCTCCCCGACGCTGGACCTGATGTTCGGAAGAAGCATGAAAGACGTGCTTAAGGAAGAGGTAGGACACTACATCTCCGAGGGCAGATACATGTACGAGCAAGGCAACGGAGAAGGGCCAGTGGCAAAGACAAAATACGCTGGCGGCAATACCAGTGCAAAATTGATGCATGCGTTCTACAGAAGCACCATCAAGGACGAGTTGAACAGGCACATCCTGTTCGCCACATGGTCCCTGATGGACCAGCATGCCCAAGGATACAGGGCCCAGATGCACATCGAAATGGGTGCTGGCCAGAACTACCCGATGTACTACAGAAACGGGTACAAGCCGAACCTTCTCAACAGTCCTTTCGCCGCAGGCCCTTACGCAGACATCAAGACGCATTACGCTAAGCGTCAGTACGCCAACGTTGGGCCTGAGATGATGAGGACCGATTTTGACAACGCTTCGGTATCTGGACCTTCGTTTAGGCACTCTCTTGTTAATAATGAACCTCTTGTGAGAGGTGATGATTGGAATGAACACTACGTCCTTCAGCCAGCCGAAGGCGGACTCGCAGAATCCCTGTTCATGCCGATTGACCCGTCGCAGACCAGCGGGAACTTCACTGTCGTTGACGATGGTGTGCCCCAGCAGGCACCAGACCCAATCATGGGTGCGTCTAGAATCGACGTAGCGATGAGGGGCTCCCCCATCAGCAACAAACTCACCCGCAAACAGATGGTTGATTCCATCATCAGGCAGGCAAAGAGGAACAAGACTGATGCAATCTCGCTTGAGCCTGCGAGAATGAGGCTGAGCGGAAGGTTGATAAGCAACGCCGCACAAAGGAGTTTTGAAACCGACACTAAGCACTCGGTAGACGGGGTTTCTTTCAGAGGCCATTCCTATGGAGTTACGAACAATCTGTTCGGCCCGTTCTACCAAATCATAAGGAATGAAAGCGGCGTAAACGTCTCCCAGAACATGGCGGCCCCGAGGGTTGGAATGACGGAGCCAATGAGGGGCTTTGCTTGGAAGAGACTTGAGGATGGAAGTTTGGTGCTGAACGTCAGCGGAGACATAACTGGCTACAAGGCTGGCTACCTAGGTAACCAAATCAGGCATGGCGGAGTGCCAAAGACAAAACTCGGTGCTGGTTTCAGCATCAGAGAGAGCCTTGGCTATGACCCACGTACTGGTGAAATTTCCAACGCAAGCCCGTATTCGACCCTGTTCGGATTGCAGACTTCTTCTCTTGGTGCGGCAGGTGCCACTGGACTTCAGAACTTCTTCAGAATCGGCGGAGAGCCTTGGAGAAAGCAGATTGTCGCCGCCGCAAGAAACAGACTTAAGCACGGGGACGGAGTCAGAACCCTGTACGAAGGAACCGATAGAAACAGAGAGGGCATCAGAAATGTCTCTGGTTACATCAACTTCAACGCCTTTGAAGCGTTGATGACTTCGGACAACGCACACAATGACAAGGATGTGATGATGCTTGCCCTCGCAATCAACGGGCACAAGACGGGCATACAGCACATCACCCTCACATTCAGGCCAGAGGAAGCCAACCCAGACTACATCAAGTCCGTGCTAATGGCCATCATGGTTGGCGGAGGTGGCGTTGAAATGATTCCCTCCATCTGGAGCAAGATGTACGACAGGCACGGAGCGGACATGAGCCCCGTCCTTGGCGACGGCGAGAAAATCATGTCTTTCATGCAGGTTAAGAACGCTGGGTTCTTCCTCAGAGGCGACCAACAGAGAATCAACCAACTCATGGGAGAGAGACTTCCGTTTGATGGAGCCGCAAGAGACGCCAGCAAGATTGAAGAAATCCTTAGATGGAATGACGGAAGCGGCGTTTCTGAAGGCGGAAGAAGCAGCAGCGAAGCCAGAATGCATTTCGACAAGATGGCGAGACAGGTGCTTTCCAGAAGCCAAGACGTCATCCCAGACATCGAGAAAATCGCAACTGCCGCAGTCGGAAAGGACCACGGCTATCTTCTGCCTGACGCAGAAAGACACTTAGCAAAGAACGGAGACACTACTGTCGCCATCGAGCACATGTTCCCGAACAGGCCTGAACTCACTCAGTTTGCTTGGGACGGAAAGGAATCGAACGGCGTCAGCATTGTTCACAGAGGCCCCAAGACCAAGCCCACTGGATACTTTGTCACCTACGACATCCAGACTGGCGTGACCAGCAACGGAGAGCCCATCATGTCTAGGAAAGTCGTCCCTGTTAAGACGCTCGTCGAGGCTGAGGCACTCAGGAACAAGTACGGAGTGAGTGCGAGTAAGGCTATTCTCGCTCAGGCACTTGTATCCGCTGGTGCTGGCGAAGCATCCATCAAGGAAGGCGTCATGAAGTCGGATGACAACATCGACGTTTCCGTCAGACAGAACAAGCACCTTGCTCAGTCCTCCAGACAGGACGGAACGCTTAACATGGTTAACGACGGGACGTTTACTGTTGGCGACCTTGACCTAAATCTGTCTAAGGCGGAAGCAACCGCACTGTCCGCAACCTTGGGTAGCAGGGCCGTCCTTCAGGCCAAACTTCCCGCCATTGAGGTCAACAGAGCCAACCTCATGATTGGAGACAGTAACGCCAGAGAACTTGAGGGCATGCTGAGACGTAAACTTAACTTCGGCTTCGGTCAGGGTCCGATTGAATTCGCATCCAAGATGATGCGTGTCGTCGCCTACGGAAAGAGAAAGTCTGGCAGGGACAAGTACCCCGACTCCATGACTGGCTTGGAATGGTTCAAGTTCCTTAAGGAAAATTCCGTGTCCAAGGACGAAATCAGAATGTCTGGCATCGCATACCTGTTGCATGACAACGCCGACACCCATCTGACCAGAAAGGATTTGGCCGAGTTCATCTACACTGTCTACCCGAGAACTTCCAGACAGGCCAGAACCAGCCAGATTAATGCAGGCGTCGAAGTCAGCAGGGTAAAGACTGGCTCGTTAAGCGGCATGTTTGACATGCCTTATCTGGACGACCTCCAGAGCAAGGAAGATTTTGTCATCAAGACCCACCTCAATAACCTTGAGATGGTCGCTGGGCTTATCGAAAAGGCCATTACCGACGAATCGACGCAGGCGGACGCACAGGCACTCAAGGAGAACATCATGAAGTCTATTGAGTACACTGTGATAGAGATGGGTGCACCTAACGGACTTACGGGCCTTACCGACCTGACGATGGCGGTAAATTACCTGAGGAACATGTATCAGGAAGGAACGGACAAGACAGTACGTACCATGGAAGGATACGCTGGCGAGGCGAGAAAAGTCAGGCCTGCCATCCTAGAGTACGTCATGGCCGATAGCATCTTTGGAAGAACAAGCGACCAGTACAAGAGCATCGAAGCCGCACTTGGCGACCTTGGGCTCATCAATCCTTACTCCATCGCCTACTCTGACGTATCCAGCGTAACTACCCCGTTTGGTGCATTGGAACTCGCAACTGGTACGAGAACCTCAACTGCCTCTTCCTTGAATGAAGGAGTAGGACCGATGAAAAAGGACTACGAGCAGGGTAATTACGTTTACCCGTCTTATCAGGGACAGAACTTCTACTACCACGGAGGAAACTATCACTCTTCGTGGGCTTCGTTCACTGGCTACTACCAGTCCAACCCGATTTTCTCTGAGTTTTACAACAAGAGAATCAGGGCCGAGAAGGATGCCGCCGTTAAGACGCTTAAGGATAGAATCAAAGGTACCAAGGAGGCCGCAACAAAGGCCAAGTACGAAAGCATCATTTCTAACATCAACAGAGTGTTCACTGTCAGAGAGATGATTAAGAACGGGCATGCACTGCATGACTACGGACACTACAGCGATAATGACATCGGCACGTTCCAGATTGGCCACGTAAGAAGCACTCAGACCATCCTCAGTGGCGAATACGGATTCGGCGACCCAAAGTCTCCAAACTATCACGCCGAAGAAAGCACCTATGGATACAACTATGACCCAGAAGTCGTTCTGGCTATCGAGGAAATCCAGTCTGACTCGTTCCAGTACCATTCCTTCGGCATTCCCTCTGACGCTTCCAAGGCACTCCCTGACTCACTCGAACAGGTCGAAGGATTCAAGAGAACTGGCGACCTCAAGGCCCTGATTGAAAGCAGGGATAAGTTGGCCAGCCTAGTAAGCAACGTCAGTTCCCTCATCTCTAGTCAGGTGACAAAGATGGCCTATTACGGAAGAGGAGACGCAGAGTTGAACGCAGTTTATGGCTTCAAACTTCTTGGCTCTCTTAGCCCAGTTGAAAGATACGTCCTCAGGACTGACATGGCCCTCGTAGACAGCGGAAGAACAGCCGAAGTGCCAGAAGGCCTCAGGCAGTACGTGGGCGGCCTTGCCAGAATCCCAGTGTACGAATTCCCAGACCCTATGGCTTACAAGGACCCGTCCTTCGCCGCCAACATTGAGTACAACCACGACACATCCCAGAGGGTATTCAACGACCTGTTCTTCGCCGCCGCTGACGGAGTGCTGACGCAACTCCTTCCAGAGCACATCTCTAAGGCAGAAATCAAAGGCATGTTTGAGGGCATGTCTAGCGGCTCTTATTCTACTTCTGCGAGAATGGTTACGCCGTCTTTGGTGTTCGCCATTGCGGCCATGGCTGACGAAGAGGTAATCGCAAAATCAATCGAGATTCATAAGTCCGAAAGAGACATCCTCCCCTACGGCGGAATCGACTGGGATGCGGTGGCGAGACGTACGCTAGACAGGCTCAGAAAGAAGAGAGAGGAAGTAATCCAGAAGGCCGAGCATCAGACCTACAGCAGGTATGCGAAGATTAAGTTCTTCGACGCACTGATGGATACCTACGAAGAGTGGATTTCCTCCCCGCAGAACAGGTCTGCTGTCACCCTCATGTCTGATGGTGGCGAGTTCAGAGAATGGACTTACACTGGAGACGACCAGTACACTGACCTTCAGAAGCACATGGTCGCTTATCCCGAGAAGTTCAGGATTGTTTCACAGCCGCACGGATACAGCGGTGGTGTCGGCCTTCGTGTGTTCGCAAGCAGGCAGGCCCTCGAAAAGGACATCGGCGTTCACCAGAAGAATCCTACCAATCTTTCTGGAATGAGAACCTACCAGATTGGTGATGCTAAATTTGAGGGAATGCTCCTCAATCATAACATCCAGTACAGGGCAGGTAACACGGCACTCGGCTCACTTGTCGCTAACAGCGTCCAGCCCCTTATCGCAATCATGTCTGCCGCCGCCGACGCACCCGAAAGGCTCAAGCAAGTCGAGAAGGACATCGCAGAACTGTCCAAGTTGATGCCCGTGATGCCTACTGGAAGGGACCCTGCAATCCTCAACACCATCCCGTTCGGCGTCGAGGACATCTACAAGCCCATCTCGCTCAACGGAACTGTTATGAGAGCGGCCAATGCTGGCCTCAGTGCCATCACTTACGCAGACGCAAGACATCAGGTTAACAGAGGACACAGCATGGACACTTCCTCTGCGATGCTCGTAGGAAGACAGGCCCACATCATCTACCTCGGTCAGGACTCCCCCAAGTCCCACCTGTTGTCCTACCTGAACATGTTGCCCGACTGGCTTACATTCCAGTTGCACGGCGGCTTCATGGACAGAATGGCTAAGTTCAGTCCCGATGAGTTCTCCACCTACTTCAGAGGCAGGCAGTCCTTTGAGCACAACGGAGTCAACGCACCTTACAATGTCCACTTGTTGCTCACGCTTAAGGACGCCCTACCGCATCTATTTACGGACGGCGTCGAAATTGGAGACGTCCCAGACAGCGTTGGATTAAGAGAAGTCTGGAGGGCACTGGCCAACAACAACATTGATTCAATCAAGGACGATGTTCAGTTCGGAGATGTCGCATTTGCTGGCGACTCCGCCTTGCTCGGTCCAGACGGAAAACCCTACAAGCCTAGGGACCTTTCCACTCCGTTCATGCAAAGGTACTACGGCAAGCAGGTCGTAGGGGAAAAGAAATCTGGCAACCAGAGAGCCATAGACAACGGACTGGCCAACATCGGACGCTATCAGTTCTGGTTCGAGAGAGGCGACGCCATGGGCTACGTCTCGCAGTATGGTGCCCCGAGTTGGTTCATGGAATCCATCATGTGGGGTCAGTCCAAGAAGAACCAAGAGAAGTTCTCTACCGACGCCTTCATCAGGCCTAATGCAGTGCTCAGGGAAGACGGAACTTGGACCATCATCAACTCCAAGACTGGTCAGGTCATCATGGAGAAGATTACGGACGTCAAGATGCTCAGAGAAGCCATGTTGCAGAACTCTGAATACACTGGAAGTCTTCCCTACATCGGTCAGTTCGTGAAGCAGTGGGGTCCTGTAGGCGGCTACGTCACGCAGGGACACAGCAATGGCCACGTCACAGGAAGCGACAACATCGACTGGAGCCCCCACTTCGGATTCGGCCAAGATGGTCTGGACCCTGCCAGCCAAAAGAGAAGAAATACCCGAAACCGCAGGGCAGAAGCAAAGGGCATGCTGGGCGATTTGAGTTCCCCAGCAGTCGGTGCGTCGTTCGGAAACTCTCCGACGAAGCCGATGTCCCCCACTGGCGGACTTGCCACTGACTTGGGATACAAGATTTGGTTCAAGCACGTTATGAAGGTGGACGTCAAGGACGCCCAAGCCGTCAGCAACGCCTTGACCACCATTGCCACCAGCGGTGGACCAGTCCTCAGATTCAAGCCCAAGTTCCCCAGCGAAGCCCATAAGGCGGCGTTCAGAAAGAAGATTGTCGAAGGCATCGCCCTGCTAATGCCTGCTGATGGAGGACTTGGTAAGCCTAAGGCAGACACCTCCACGCTGGAAACCTTGTCCAGAATGTACAATTGGTTCTCCAAGGTCACCATGGGCCGCAAAATTCCTACGCAGGGCGAAGCCCTCGAAGACGAAGATGAATCCACCAGATAACAACCTGCTACAAACCGCCGAAGAGTTGAAGAAAGGTGGATGGATTGTAGCCATGCTTGGTGCGGCGGGTGCCTTGTGCCGATTGCTTTTGGCCAGAGAGGATGTTCCTTGGTGGCTATGGGTAAGACGCATCATCGCAGGAGGAATCGTGGGTGTGCTGTGCTACTTCGCCGTCCACGGCCACGTGGAGCCTCTGTACGAGGCTATCATCTATTCCTGTTGCGGCTCAGCCACGCCTGAAATCATCGCTCTTGTCCAAGGCGTCATCAACCGCTCTAATCACACCAATGGAAAAAATCAAAGAAATCGCTAACTACCTATGGGCCAACCTCACCATCAGATGGTTCGCCATCGGATTCGTTGCTGGGCTGGTTTTGTCTGTCTTACTCTGATTGGTTGCACCACCGAGCCTTTGCCCCCCGTGGTCAAGGTGGTGGATAACCCAGAGAAGGATAAGTACATCACCCGCATCGAGCACGAAGCCTCCGAAGCCTCAGCCGCCCTCAAGGTAGCCAAGGAAGGCGTGGCCCTCCCGCACTCCAAGTTGGTTGACCTGACCATCGTCAGGCTAGATGGCATCAAACCACCCAGCCAGAAGCAGGTGGATGCATTCAAGGCTACGCTCGGTAGCACTAAGGAACTGAAGAAGGCGGAGGACAAGGCCAGCAAGGTCGAGGACGACACTAACGAACTCTGGGCCATGGTAGACGCCGTGCAGTTGGAGAATCAGTCCCTGAAGGAAGAGAACGAAGCCATCCGCAAGGAGCAGGCATTCTCCGAACTCAGGGCTCAGTGCTTCACCCTTGGCTCATGGTTCGCCATCGCCAGCGTCCTGCTGTTGATTGGCTCCAGCGTACTTGGCCTGAGCAAGAAGAACGGGCTGACCCTGCTGGCCACGTCGGCTTTCTTCTTCGCATGTCCTTTCATCATTCAGGACGTGGTTGAGTCCCTTTGGTTCAAGATTGGCGTCGGCGTCCTCATCGGACTCGGTGCTTTGATTTTCCTCGTAGAAGCATACCAGCATCACAAGACAGTCAGCGGACGCTTGACCCGTGATGAAGGTAGGCCATCTTGAGGGCGGTCAGTATTCATGTGTTGTGAGGGTGCCGAGAGGTTAAACGGGGGTCACAGTTGGTTCTGTCCCTACGGCCCATACGACACAAAAAAGGAGCACCCGTCTGGGTGCCCCTGCTTGTTTGCTCTAGGTACTCTTACTTGAGGGCCAGAGCGGCGTTGAACGCCTTGTAGGCCACAGCAATCTGTTCGGCGTACTGCTTGTCCTTGGCTTTCACGCCATAGTCGAAGCCGCCACCAATCTCGCTGGAAGAGATGTCACGCTCCCTGATGTAGGAACGGAACGCCACTTCACGGACGATGGCCGAACGGATGAAGTCGGAACGGCTGATGCCTTCGGCGTCGGCCAGAGCGTCGATGTCAGTGACCAAGTCCTTGGAGACGTTGGCACAGACGATGCTCGGTCCGATGACGGACTTCACCGCCCCGTACTTGATGTTGTGTTTTCTTTTCTTCATGTGTGTGTTTTTTTGTTTGTGCCCTGCTGGGCGGAAATTTGCTCCCTCTAGGAATCGAACCTAGATTCACTGCTTAGAAGGCAGTTGTTCTATCCGTTGAACTAAGGGAGCAAAAGGTTAGAACGGAACGTCGTCGCTGGTGGGCTCAGAGGCCTGACCCTTGGCGTTCTGGATGGCGTCCAGAGCGGCACGGAGGGCGATGTCCTGAGGGCTCGGAGGCTGGTCCTTGTAGCCCTTGGGCTGGAACTCCTTGACGTACCACTCCAGCGAGTTGCTGGGCAGTTCAAAGAGGGCCTTGCCTTTGTTCTTACCGAAGTGGAGAACAGTCCTCATGGCGTCTCCGACAGTCTCAGGGTCCTTGGCAACAGCCTGAGGCTTGGCAACGGCCTTAGGGGCAGGAGCGGCTACAGGGTTGGGGATGTACTTGGGAGCAGGAGCCTTGGAGGCTCTGTCGGCCTCTGCGTCATCATCAGCCGTAGCAAGATTTGCCACGGAGGCTATGGCGTACCTTCTCAAATAAGAGAAAAGTGAACCAGCATCCTGACCCTTGAACTTGTCCTTATCGACAGGCAGTTCGCAGGTGTATCCCATCTGGC